>Ga0325400_1000054_pt1 | contig 62208 bp, 61 predicted proteins | sample PopdelMetagenome_2_FD_205662 | JGI IMG/M metagenome (GOLD analysis project Ga0325400, IMG submission 205662) | Populus deltoides microbial communities from Bellville, Georgia, United States - Xylem-PdKOR-R1 | ecosystem: Host-associated > Plants > Phyllosphere > Stem > Wood/Secondary xylem... | reverse complement strand
GGTGTCCGAGCGGGGGACGTACGCCTCGGGCTGGTAATAGTCGTAATAGCTGACGAAATATTCGACCGCGTTGTTGGGGAAGAACGACTTGAACTCGCCGTAGAGCTGGGCGGCGAGGATCTTGTTCGGCGCGAGGACGAGCGCGGGGCGCTGCATCTCCTCGATCACCTTGGCCATCGTGAAGGTCTTGCCCGAGCCGGTGACACCGAGGAGCACCTGGTCCTTGTCGCCCGCGCGGGTGCCGGCGACGAGCTCGCGGATCGCGGTCGGCTGGTCACCGGAGGGAGTGTATTCGGTGACCAATTCGAAGCGGCGGCCCCCTTCGGCCTTTTCGGGGCGGGCGGGGCGGTGGGGGACAAAGGCGTCGCCCGTTTCCGGCTCGTCGAGGCTGGTGCGGATCTGGATGGCCATGGCGGGAATATGGGGCAGCTGTTTGCGTTTCTCCACTCCCGTCACCCCGCACAGGCGGGGGGCGCTTCTTTTTGCACGGTGCGGGAAGGGGCGGGATCCCCGCCTTCGCGGGGGTGACGGAGGATGGTGGGGCGGCGTGCGTTGTTGACCCTGCCGCACCTCATCCATATTGCGCGGCGTTCGCAAGACATGACGGAACGCCCGATGACCGAACCCCGCGCGCCTGCGCTGATCCCCGAGAACCCGGCGTTCCTGTCGGCCAAGGTCGTGTGGGTGAAGCACTGGAACGAGCACCTGTTCTCGTTCGCGATCGAGCGGCCGGCGAGCTTCCGCTTTCGGTCGGGGGAGTTCGTGATGATCGGGCTGCCCGGCGACAGGAAGCCGCTGATGCGCGCCTATTCGATCGCCAGCCCGCATTATGCGGAGGAACTGGAGTTCCTGTCGATCAAGGTGCAGGACGGGCCGCTGACGTCGAAGCTGCAGGCGATCCAGCCGGGCGACGAGTTGTACATGGGCAAGAAGCCCACCGGCACGCTGGTGCTCGACGCGCTGCTGGGGGGCAAGCGGCTGTTCATGCTGTCGACGGGCACGGGCCTCGCGCCGTTCCTGTCGCTGATGCGCGATCCCGATGTGTATTCGGCGTACGATCGGGTCGTCGTCGCGCATTCGGTGCGACGGGTGAGCGACCTTGCCTATCACGATGAGATGGAAGGGCGGCTGGCCGAGGACCCGCTGGTGGCGGAAGAGGCGGGGGCGCAGTTCCATTACGTGCCGACGGTCACGCGCGAGGACTTCCGCAACTCGCGGCGGCTGGGGGCGATGATCGCCGACGGGTCGCTGTTCGACGGGATCGACGGGGCGGCGAAGCTCGATCCGGAGACCGACCGGGTGATGCTGTGCGGGTCGACCGAGATGATCCGGGACTTCGCGAAGGAGCTGGAGGGGCTGGGGTTCATCGAGGGATCGAATGCGAACCCCGGCAGCTTCGTGATCGAGCGGGCGTTCGTGGGATGATCTGGGCTCCCGCTTTCGCGGGAGCACAAGGTGGTCAGAACAGGCCCAGCGCGGCCACCTCTTCCGCCGACAGCGCGATGCCGAACATCAGCGCGAGGCGCATGCGATAGACGCGGGGGTCGTCGATCGTGCCCGCCGCTTCCGTGTCGGCGGCGCGTCGGCGATAGTGGCGGTCGGTGAGCGCGGCGAAGCCGTGCGGCAGGACGATGCTGGCGATGCGGAGCGTGGTGAAGCGGGTGCCGGGCGCGGTCGCGGCCCAGTGGCTGCCTAGCGCGAGGTCGGCGTCGTATACGGGCGCCTCGGTGAAGCTGTACTGGCGCTGCCAGCCGGGCTCGGCCGCGCGGCCGTCGGTGGTGGCGGCGGGGCCGTCACGCCACAGCGTCCAGCCGTGCGTGGGATCGCGGTCGAGGCGGAAGCGCGCGCCGTCGGGGGCGGTCGCGGTGGCGCCATCGACCAGCGGCATCGGCGGGGCGTAGCTGCCGCCGAAGCCGGGGTCGGCGATCCAGTCCTGCCCGTCGATTGCGACCAGGCTGAGCGTGTGGGTGAGCGGCGGCGGCTCGGTCGCGCCCAGCCATACGCGCGCGAGCAGCGGGCGGTGCGCGAAGCCGACCGCGGTGAGCGCGTCGCCGAACAGCCGGTTATGCTCAAAGCAGAAGCCGCCGCGCTTGGCGGAAACGAGCTTGGCGAAGACGGCGGCGGAATCGATCACGATCGGGCGGCCGAGGATGACGTCGAGGTTCTCGAACGGAATCCGCTGGCGATGCGCACGCTGGAGGCGGGCGAGCCCTTCCGCGTCGAGCGTCGGGCGGGCAGGCATGTCGAGGCGGGCGAGATAGGCGGAAAGGTCGAACATCGCGGGGCGATGTAGGGCGCTGAGGCCCCGACGTCACCCGTCAGCGGAGTTCGCGGACTGCCGGTGTGTCGAGGCAGGCGGGGCCTCGCGGTGTCGCGGCAGGCGCATGGGTGGCGGGCGGCACCTCCACCGGCCGGCCGATCGCGGTCGCGGCGAAGCGCTGCGCGCCCTGGCCTGCGCAGCGCATTGCGGCGGCGAGGAGGCGGGGCGGGGTGTCGTAGCCTTCGTAGCTCAGGCGGAAGGTGCCCCAGTGGATCGGGATCGCGGTGGATGCGCCCAGCCGGCGGAACACCTCGGCGGCCTGGATCGGGCCGATATGGCTGCCCGAGCTCATCTGGCCGGGGACAAAGCGGAAGGCGCCGATCGGGATCAGCGCGAGGCGGATCGGGCCGGCGGCGGCGCGCGCGGCCTCGGCGGGCCAGCGGCCGTCGCCCAGGCCGGTGTCGCCGGCGAAGAAGAGGCTGCCGGACGGGGTATCGACGACAAAGGCGGACCAGAGCGCGCGGTTGCGGTCGGTGAACCAGCGGCTGCCCCAATGGTGGTTGCGGACCACCGAGACGCGAGCGTGCGAGCCGCTTCGGCGGACCTCGCTCCGCCCTCGCCAGTCGAGCGCGATCGACTCCACCCCGACCGAGCGAAGCAGGGCGTCGTTGCCGAGGCTGGTGACGATCGCGGGACGGTCGCGATCCCAGAGGCGCTTGAGCGTCGCGAGGTCCAGATGGTCGTAGTGGTTGTGGCTGACCAGTACGACGTCGATGCGGGGCAGGTCGTCGAACGCAATGCCGGGGGCAGCGACCCGCCCGGGTCCGAAGCCGAACGGGCCGGCGTGGTCGCTCCAGACGGGATCGGTGAGGATGTTGAGCCCGGCGGTCTGGACCAGAACGGTGGCATGGCCCACCCAGGTGGCGACCATCCGCTGACCCTCGACGCGGGGCGCGGGACGGGAGGGGCGGACGGGGACGCTGTCGGGCCAGGCGGGGCGGCTGTCGCGACGGGTGAGCTGGTTCCAGAAGAAGCCGGCCCGGCTGCCCGAGCCGGGCGGGCGAATCGTGTCGGTATCGCCATCGGGATTGAAGAAGCGCGCGCCGTCAAAATGCCCGGAAGGCGTGCCGCGATAGTAGATCCGGTCGAGGAAGCGCGGGATCGCCACCGCGGCGAGACATCCGGCGATCACCAGCGCGGCGAGCAGCTTGCCGATGATCCTCAGGGTACGGGGCACGCCATCTCCGTTCTCGCTCGGGCATGTTAACGCATGTTGCCGAGCGGAAGGTCCGTGGCGATTGCGTGAAAGCGGCGAGCGGCTAGGCTGAGGCCGTTTCAGCCGAGGACACCCGATGCGCCGTTTCGTGATCGCCGCCCTGCTTGCCGCCACGCCCGCCGCGGCGCTGGCGAGAACGGAGGTGGAGGAGCGATCGATCGCGAAGCTGCAGGCGGCGATGGCGGCGGGGCGGGAAAGCAGCGCGTCGATCACGCGCGCGTATCTCGACCGGATCGCGGCGATGGACCGCCGCGGGCCGACGCTGCGATCGGTGATCGCGATCAACCCCGATGCGATCGTCCAGGCCCGCGCGCTCGACGCCGAGCGCAAGGCGGGGCGGGTTCGGGGTCCGCTGCACGGGGTGCCGATCCTCATCAAGGACAATGTCGAGACGGCGGACGCGATGCCGACCACCGCGGGCAGCCTGGCGTTGAAGGACAACCTGACGCGCCGCGACGCGCCGGTGGTGGCGCGGTTGCGCGCGGCGGGAGCGGTGATCCTGGGCAAGACCAACCTGTCCGAATGGGCGAACATCCGCTCGACCCGGTCGATGAGCGGCTGGAGTGCGGTCGGGGGCCTGGTGCGCAATCCCTATGCTCTCGACCGGACGGCGTGCGGATCGTCGTCGGGATCGGGCGCTGCGGTGGCGGCGAGCTTTGCGGGCGGCGCAGTCGGGAGCGAAACCGACGGGTCGGTGGTGTGCCCGTCCTCCGTGAACGGACTGGTGGGGCTGAAACCCTCGATCGGGCTGGTCAGCCGGACCCACATCGTGCCGATCAGCCATTCGCAGGACACCGCCGGGCCGATGGCGCGCAGCGTTCGCGACGTCGCGATCCTGCTGTCGGCGATGGTGGGGAGCGACCCCGCCGACCCGACCACCGCCGGGGCGGACGGGCGGCGGCGCGACTATGCCGCGGGGCTGTCCGCCAGCGCGCTGTCGGGGATGCGGGTGGGGGTGATCCGGCCCGAGATGACGCCGGACCTCAAGACGCAATACGAGGCGGCGCTGGCGGTGCTGCGCGCCGGCGGGGCGGAGCTGGTCGAGGTGGAGGTGCCCAAGCTCGACGGGGTCGGCGAGGCGGAGCTGGTGGTGCTCAAGACCGAGCTGAAGGCGGATCTCGACGCATATCTCGCGACCACGCCGCCGGCGGTGACCGCGCGAACGCTGGAGCAGGTGATCGCATTCAACCGCGACCATGCCGCCGCGGAGATGCCGTTCTTCGGCCAGGAGACGTTCGAGGACGCGGTCAAGACGAAGGGGCTGGACGATCCGACGTACCGGGCAGCGCGGGCCAAGTCGCTGCGGCTGGCGAGCGAGGCGATCGACGGGATGCTGGCGCGCGGGCGGGTGCAGGTGCTGGTCGAGCCGACCTATGGGCCGGCGTGGCTGTCCGATCCGGTCTATGGCGACCAATATGGCGGGCCGTCCTCGTCCGAGTTGCCGGCGATCGCGGGGTACCCGAACCTGACGGTGCCGATGGGGCTGGTGCGCGGGTTGCCGGCGGGGTTGTCGTTCGTCGCGGCGAAGTTCGGGGAGGCGATTGTGTTGGGCGCGGGCTATGCTTTCGAGCAGCGCGCACGGGCGCGAGTGGCGCCGCGGTACCGGGCAACCGCGGACGCCGGGCCGGGGCTGGACGGGACGCGCTAGGCTCGGCGGGACAGCCGCCACTGCCAGAGCAGCAGCAGCGGGACGACGCCGAGCTCGACACCCAGGCCGATCCGGTGGCCGAGCGAAGGGGTGCCGACGCTGGCGAGCGAGAGGGCGCGGGACAGGCCGCCCGTGACGATCAGCAGCCCGAGCAGGCGGAAGCGCGGGCCCTGGCGCTCGATGGCGGGGATGCAGCTGGCGAAGCCGAAGGCGGTGGCGAAGAAGATGCCCGACAGATAGCGGAAGTGGCTGTCGAGATCGGTCGGGACCTGCGCCGGGTGGCCGAAGGCCGCGGGGCCGCGCAGAATGCCGATGCCGCCGATCAGCAGCGGCGAGCAGCAGCCGATCGCGATCGCGAGCTGAAGGAGGCGGCGTTCAAGGGACGAGGGGGCGATCATCGTCGATGCCGCTCCAGCAGTTCGGGGCGGATGTGGGTCGCGCGGAGCGATGCGCGCACCTCGACCATGAAGGCGACGAGGCTGGCGATCAGCAGCCCCATTGCGAGGATGAAGCTGACCGCGACGACGTTGCCGAGGTGCAGGTTGGCGAGATTGGCGACGAACATCACCGCCACCACGAGGCAGGTCATGATCGCGCTGCCGGTGGCGAGCGACAGCGCGACGTTGATGATTGCCATGCGCCGGTCGAGCAGCCTCAGTTCCCAGACATGGCGCTCGTGCTCGGGCCCGGTCGAGCGGGGGTGAAGCGCCTCCAGCGCGCGGGCGCGGTCGACGACCCGCGACAGGCGGCCGGCGAGCACGTTGAGCAGCGCGCCGATCCCGGCGAGCATGAACACCGGGCTGAGCGACAGCTGGATCGTCTGGGCGATCGTGGTGACGGCCGGGAAGTAGGACATTGCGAACCTTTACGGGTCAGCCCCCGGCGACGGAAGCGGGGGAAACGCATGGATGCTGTTAACGGCAGGTCGCTAACATAGGGGCATGACGCGCCACCCGCTTTCATCGGACACCGCCTGTGTCGGCCGGATTGTCGCCGGCCTGCCGCCCGCGATTGACCGGGTGGCGGAACGGGCGGTGGCCGAGCGGCGCTTCCTGCGGCGTGGCTGGTATGCGGCGGCGGTAGCGGCGTACGGGGGCGAGCCGCAGGCAATCGTGGTCGAGGACGGCGGCCGGCGCTGGCGATGCCGCTGGTCGCGATCGGGCCGCGCGCCCTGCGGCTGGGGAGCGTGCCCGGCAGCTATTGGCCGCTGCGCGCGCCGGTGGCGAGCGCGGACGCGGGCGCGGGAGTGTTCGCGGCGGCGATCGCGGCGTTGCGCGGACAGGTGCGGGGGGTGCGGATCGGGCCGGTGCCGGACGGCGACCCGGCGGTGGACGGGCTCGTGACGGCGGCGCGGGCGGCGGGGTGGCGCGTGATCGACCGCGTCGTGGCCGCGAGCTGGGTGCTCGACCTCCAGCCCGAGGACGGGCCGTGGCCGCGCGGGTCGACGTTGCGCAAAAATCGCTTCCACGAAAAGCACCTCGCCGCGCATGGCGCGCTCGATTGGCGGTTGCTGGGGGCCGGGGACTGGCCGGGGGCGTTCGACGATTTGGCCGCGGTCGAGCGGCTGAGCTGGCATGGGACACAGCGCGACGCCAAGTTCGCCGACACGCGCCATGTCGCCTTCTGGCGGGCGGCGGCGGCCGACCCGCAGGTGGCGGCGCGCTTCGCCGGGGCGCTGCTGCGGGTCGACGGGCGGCCCGCGGCGTTCTCGTTCGACATGGAAATGGGCGAGACGGTGTTCGCGATCGCCAACAGCTATGATCCCGCCTATGCCAAGCATTCGCCGGGCAAGCTGCTCCAGTACCGCAATCTCGTCGCCGAGCGCGACCGCGGGGTGCGGCGGGTGGACTGGGGCATGGGGGACAGCGGCTACAAGCGGACGATCGGCGCGGTCGAGGGCTCGGCGATGCGCGACTGGCTGTTGCTCGCGCCGGGGTTGGCGTCGTTCGCCGGGCTGGTGCTCGCGCGAAGGTGGCGGCGGGCGTAGACGCGATCGGGGCATGGACTGGGGCGACGGAGCGCGGCAGGGTCGGGCGATGCAGCTCCAGATCGATGTCCACCTCCACTATCGGCTCCATGCGCCCTGTGACCTGCTGATCGCGGTGGAAGCGGCGGAGTTGCCCGACCAGCGGCTGCTGGAGGATCGGCTGACGGTGTCCGACACCGGGCCGCTGGTGCATGTCGCGGGTGAGGACGGGGTCGGGCGGCGCAGCTGGGCGTGGGGTTTCGACGAGGTCGAGGTGCGCTATTCGTCACGGGTGGCGGTGGAGCGGGCGGGGGTGGACCTCGGCGCGCTGGCGGCCGATCCGCTGTCGGGGCTGCCGGCGGGGGTGAACGGGTATCTCTGGCCGAGCCGCTATTGCGACAGCGACCGGTTCGAGCCCTATGTCCGGCGGCGCTTCGGGGCGCTGGAGGGCGGGGCCAAGGTGCAGGCGATCGCCGACTGGGTGCGGGCCGAAATGCGCTACGTGCCCGGCGCGAGCGATGCGTCGACGATGGCGGGGCACAGTTTCACCCGGCGCGAGGGGGTGTGCCGCGACTATGCCCACCTGCTGATCGCGATGGTGCGGGCGGCGGACATTCCAGCGCGGATGGTGGCGGTATATGGCTTGGGCGTGGACCCGCCCGACTTCCACGCGGTGACGGAGGTGTGGCTGGACGGGGGTTGGCGGCTGGTCGATGCGACCGGGATGGCGGACGTGGCGTCGCTGGTCAGGATCGGGGTGGGACGCGATGCGACCGATGTCAGCTTTCTGACGGTATTCGGGACGGCGGACCTGGTGGCGCAGGCCGTGCGGGTCGAGCGGGTGGATTAGCGCAGGCCAACCTTCGTCACCCCGGCCTTGTGCCGGGGTCCACCGTGCGGCAGCGGAAAGCGTGGAGGCTTAAGCCACGACGTTCGCGGTGCCGTGGACCCCGGCACAAGGCCGGGGTGACGGGAGTGTTGCAGGGCCTACGCCCCGACCGCCTCCACCAGCCCTTCGAACAGGCGGCGGCCGTCGGTGCGGCCGTGGGCGGGCTCGGTGGCGCGTTCGGGGTGGGGCATCATGCCGAGCACGTTGCCGGACGCGTTGAGGAGGCCGGCGATGTTGCGGGCGGAGCCGTTGACACCTTCCGCATAGCGGAACGCGACCCGGCCCTCGCCCTCCAGCCGGTCGAGCGTGTCGGGGTCGGCGACGTAGTTGCCGTCATGGTGCGCGACGGGGACGGTGATGCGTTCGCCCGCCGCATAGCCGCGGGTGAACGCGGTGTCGGCGTTGCCGACCTCCAGCGCGACGTCGCGGCAAACGAAGTTCAGCCCCTCGTTGCGCATCAGCGCTCCGGGCAGCAGCCCCGCCTCGGTCAGCACCTGGAAGCCGTTGCAGACGCCCAGCACCGGCAGGCCACGGCCCGCCGCCTCGACCACCGCGCGCATCACCGGCGAGCGGGCGGCGATCGCACCCGAGCGGAGATAGTCGCCATAGGAGAAGCCGCCGGGCACCGCGACGAGGCCGATGCCGTCCGGCAGCGACGCCTCGCCGTGCCAGACCATCGCGGGGGCGGCGCCGGTCACCTTGTCCAGCGCGGTCGCGATGTCGCGGTCGCAGTTGGAGCCGGGGAAGACGATCACCGCGGTCTTCATGCGCGTTCGATCCGGTAGTTCTCGATCACGGTGTTGGCGAGCAGCCGGCGGCACATCGCGTCGACCTGTTCGTCGGTGGTCGTGTCGGCGACCTCCAGCTCGATCAGCTTGCCCTGGCGCACGTCGGTGACGCCGTCGAAGCCGAGGCCGTTCAGCGCATGGTGGATCGCGCGGCCCTGCGGATCGAGGACGCCGGGCTTGAAGGTCACGAAGATACGGAGTTTCATGGATGCGTCCTGCCGAGGTCGCCGCGCCTATGGACGCGGGCGTGGGCGTGGGCAAGCCGTCAGAAGTAGCGGGCGAGGGTGAACTCGAACCGGCTGCGAGTGGTGGTGTAGAAGGCGTAGGAGGAGGCGACGCGGGTCACCTGCCAGCTGACCTGAGGCGAGAGGCCGAGGACGCGGAGCTTGCGGTTGCCCAGTGTCGCGCGGCCGAACACCTGCCAGTCGCGGCGCGCGCGATCCGAGAAGAAGGCGAGCGGCGCGTCGAAGATCGTCCGCGCGGTACCCGCCGACAGCCCGACGTTCATGCCCATGGGCAGCTCGCCGCCAATACCAAGCGTGCCGCCGAGCTCGACGCTGGAATAGCCGTCCGCCTTGAGCGCGTCGCGACGGAGGTACGGCCCGGCGGAGGCGACCAGCGCGGGCGTCACCGCCTGTTCGTAGGTGAGGTAGCCACCGTACTGCCAGCCGCTATACGCGTCGTTGAACAGCGCGTCGGTGTGGCGGGCGTCGAGCTGGAGCCCGAGGCGGCGCTTGGGGTCAAGCGTGGTCTGCCCGCCTGCGCGCACGCCCAGCTGGCGGCTGACCACCGGCCCGCCGAACCAGCGCTGCGCGCCGACCGCCTGGAGCGAGACGCGGGTGACAGGGGAAAGCTGGTACTCCGCGCCTGCCGCCACCTGGACGACATGGCTGTCGTAGGCGCTGTCGCGGTAGACGGTGCTGTTGGTGTCGAGGTCGGCGATCGCGGCGACCTTGGGCGCGACGGGCAGGCGCAGGCTGCCCGATGCACGCGCGGTGCCGCCCAGCCCCGAGCGGCGGCGTGCGGCCCCGTCGAGCCGGAGGGGGACGGGGGTGTCGCCCAGCATGACCGTGACCTGATCGGCGGCGGTGGCGTTGTTGATGTTGGTGTCGGGTGCGATCCCGGCGGTGACGTCGAGCTGCCAGCGGCGGTTGGCGCGGATGGTGTTGCGGACCGAGCGGATCGTGCGGGCGATTTCCGGCGACAGATCGGGCGCGCGCTCGGCGATGGCGAACTGGCGGTCGGCGCGGCCGGTCTGGCCCATCGCGAGGAACGCGGCGCCGAGCTCCAGCCGGACGCGGGTCTGCGCGGGGTCGTCGGCGAGGATCGCCATGTACTGGTCGGCGGCGGCGGACCAGCGGCCCTGCTTCGCGGCGACGTAGCCGGTGAGGAAACGGGCCTGGACGCCGAAGCCCGGCGCCTGGCGGAGCGCCTCGATCAGCGGCTGCGCCTCGGCGAGACGGCCGGCCTGGACCAGGCGCTCGGCGGCGGCGAGCAGCTGTAGCGGGGTGAGGCGGACGCGGCAGACGCCGGCGGTGCACTCGCCCGGCACCGCGGCCGTCGCGGGCGTGGCGGCGGCGAACAGGCCGGCGATCGCGAGCCGGAGGAGGCGGGCCATGGCGCGGGACTGGCTGCGGGGACGCGTTACTTCTTGCCGGTGAACGCGCCGTGGATGTCGACCCTCTGGTCGGGAATGCCGCCGATGACGCGGAAATTGCCGCCGACCTCGACCCCGTTCGGGCCGAAGAAGGTGCCGTCGATCGAGCTGGCCCCCGCGGTGCTGCTGCCGGGCGAGACCGCGGCGAAGTCGACCGCGATCGAGCGGGTTCCGCTCGCGAACTGCGCGGCGGCCATGTGGCCGGCGAAGGCGCCGTTGGTGAGCGTCGCGGTGCCGTTGGCGGTGAAGATCGCGCCGGCCGGGATCACCAGCCCCGCGGTGGGCACCGGCGCGCCGTCGGCAAAGGCCGGGCTGACGGTGCCGGTGACCGCCAGCGCGAGGCTGGACTTGGAGAAATCGACGTCGACGGTGCTGGTGCCGGCGATCCACTGGAGCCGGCTGGTGGGATTGCGCAGGGCGTCGAAGTCGGTGCCGACCATGGTGGCGAGGAAATCGCCGGCGTAGCGGCCGGTGCCGGTGCGCGGGACGGCGCTGCTCGCGGTGGGCGTGCCGAAGGCGAATACGCCGCGCTCGTACAGTTGTGCGTCGTTCTCGGTAATGTGGACGAAGCCGCCCAGCGTGACGTAGCTCGTGCCGGTCCCCGGTCGCTGGTAGAAGAAGGTCGACAGCCCGTTGCCGTCCGCCGCCTCGAGATAGTTGAAGCCGGGCAGCGCGATGATCTCGGGCCGGGGCACATACAGGCCGTCATGGTCGGTGCGGTGCGCGGGGTCCTGGAAACGGACGTTGCGGTTGACGCCGGCGGCGTCGTCGGCGAGTTCGAGCGTGAAGATGCCGTCGCGGGGATTGTACGAGATTTTGCCGCTGGGGGTCGCGACCGTGCTGGCGTTGCCGGCATAGCGCTGCGCCCCGTTGGCGTCGATCGACAGCGACTGGAGCGAGCCGATCGCGGTGTAGCTGGTGGTCGTCGCGACGTCGAACAGGACGGTCGGGGTGGGCGCAGGGGCCGGCCCCGTGCTGCCGATCGGTACGGAGGTGGCGGTCGGAGTGGGGGTGGGCGAGGGGGTGCCCGTCCCTGTTCCCGTGCCGCCGGTCGCGACGCTGCCCAGCGACGAGACGCCGCCGCCTGCGCCGCCGCAGCTGGCGAGCAGGCAGGCCGAAGCGAGAAGGGCAGACATGCGCATCGAACGAACCTCCAGGTAACGATCCGGGAGGTAGGCCAGAGACGGTTAATTTAGTCTCAAGCCGATGGTAAACGCGCGCATGTCCGAGGCGTGGCAGCCGAGGCTATTTGCCCCGGCGCTTGCGATGGCTGTCGAGGTCGAGCACCTCGGTATCCTCGCCCTCGGGCAGCAGCTTGAGCCGGCGGGCGACCTCCTGATACGCCTCCGCCTCGCCGCCCAGGTCGCGGCGGAAGCGGTCCTTGTCGAGCTTCTCGCCGCTCGCCATGTCCCATAGCCGGCAGCAATCCGGGCTGATCTCGTCGGCCAGGATGATCCGGCCGTAATCATTGTCCCAGATGCGGCCGAACTCGAGCTTGAAGTCGACCAGCCGGATGCCGACGCCGGCGAAGAGGCCGCACAGGAAGTCGTTCACCCGGATCGCGAGGTCGGCGATGTCGTGCATCTCTTCCTGGCTGGCCCAGCCGAACGCGGCGATGTGCTCGTCGGAGATCATCGGATCGCCGAGCGCATCATCCTTCAACGCGTATTCGATGATCGTGCGGGGCAGTTTGGTCCCCTCCTCGATCCCCAGCCGCTTGGACAGGGTGCCGGCGGCGACGTTGCGGACCATGACCTCGATCGGCACGATCTCGACCTGGCGGATCAGCTGCTCGCGCATGTTGAGGCGGCGGATGAAGTGGGTGGGCACGCCAATATGGTCGAGCAGGGTGAAGATGTGCTCGGAGATACGGTTGTTGAGCACGCCCTTGCCGTTGATCGTGCCCTTTTTCTGGGCGTTGAAGGCGGTGGCGTCGTCCTTGAAATACTGGATCAGGGTGCCGGGTTCGGGACCCTCGTAGAGGATCTTGGCCTTGCCCTCGTAGATCTGGCGGCGGCGAGCCATGAAGCGGTTCCCCTGAAATGAGCGGCCCCGGCGGCGGTGCGTGCCGGCCGGGGCGGATAGCGGCGGGGCTATAGGGGAAGGGGGCGGGGGGTGCAAATGCCGGTCTTGGCTTTCGGACGATGTCCGTCCTATATGAAGAGTATGTCAAGCGGTCGCATCAACTCGCCCGAATCGCTCCGTACCGCAGCGCAGGTGGTACGCGCCTTCGGGGGATGGGAGGCGGTCGAAGCGGCATCGCATCTGTCGGAGGACGGCGTGCGACGGATCATGCGCAGCGACCTGGAGCGTGCGCAAAGGGATCGGCGCGATCGGGCGGAGTAGCCGACCGCAATGGGCCTGACGCTGATCGCCATTCTGACGACGGCCCTTCTGCTTCCCGGGATCGTTGCGGCGCGTGTCTTCTATCAGGCGTCCAAGACCAAGGAGGTCGAGCCAGCGATACCCTCGTTGTCGAGCACGGACGGGATCGCGCTGGTGGGCCTGTTCAGCGTCGCGGTGCACGTCGTCTTCGTGATCGCGCTAATGGCGGTGACGGCGCTACCGCCGGTGACTGCGCTGCCCGCCGCCGATCCCTATATATTGTTCACACCTGCTGCGGCGCATGTGTCCAGCCTCCATGCGGCATCCGCGCTGGTGGGTGGGTTGGCGTGGTTGTGCATCATCGCCGCCGGACTGGGTTTCGCGGGCGGCAAGATCATGATGCGGACCGGGGATGCCAGCATCTTCTACGGTGCCCTGTCGGAAGTCATCACTCGCGGGCACGGCGCCGATCGGTTTGTCGCGGCCTATGTCTTGACCAAGATGCGACACGATGGCCGGATGGTCGGCTACCAGGGAACGGTGGTCAGCCTGTTGCGCGACGCGGACCGGTTTCCGGCCAAGATCGTCCTGCGCGACGCCTCGCTCTTCTATCTCGACATCGCCGGCGAGCGGCCGGAGCAGCGCGAGCACGGGCGGCTGATCGACTGGATCGCATTGACCGCCGAAGGGTGGGAGAACGTCGCGTTCAAGGTATTTGCGATCGAGAACGAGCGAGCGGCCGAGCCAAACTAGGTCACTGCCGCTCGCGCCTGGAACTCTGGCGCGCGCCATGCCTCCGTCGCCATCACCTCGCACAGGATCGCGCCGGCGCGCTCGACGTCGGCGTGGCTGAGGTAGAGCGGGGTCAGGCCGAAGCGGGCGATGTCGGGCGCGCGGAAGTCGCCGATCACGCCGCGGGCGATCAACGCCTGGACGATCGCGTGGGCGTGGGGGTGGCGGAAGCTGATGTGGCTGCCGCGCCTCGCCGGTTCGATGGGGGTGACGCATTCGAGGCCCGCCGCCGCGCCTGCCTTGGCGAGGAGCGTCCATAGGGCCTGGCTCTTGACCCAGGTGGCGGCGATGTCGGCTTGTGCCCACAGGTCGAGCGCGGCTTCGAGCGCGGCCATGCCCAGCACCGGCGGGGTGCCCGCGAGCCAGCGCTTCATGCCGGGTGCGGGGGCGTAGGCGTCCGCGAAGGCGAAGGGTTCGGCATGGCCCATCCAGCCCGACAGGGGGCTCGCCAGCCGGTCCTGCCAGCGTTCGGCGACATGGAGGAAGGCGGGGGCGCCGGGGCCGCCGTTCAGGTATTTGTACCCGCAGCCGACCGCGAGATCGACGCCCGCGCCGCCCAGGTCGAGCGGCACCGCGCCGACCGAATGGCTGAGGTCCCACAGCATCAGCGCGCCTGCGTCGTGCGCGGTGGCGGTGAGCGCGGCCATGTCCCAGCGCTCGGCGGTCTTGTAGTGGACGTGGGTGAGGAGCAGCACCGCGGTGTCGGAGCCCAGCGCTGCCGTCAACTCGTTCCGCGCGACGACGTGGAGGCGAGCGCCGGGGACGCAGGTGACTGCCCCTTCCGCGATGTGGAGGTCGGTGGGGAAGTTGCCCGCCTCGCTGACGATCGTGCGGCGCGCGGGATCGACGCGGAGCGCCGCGACCAGCGCCTTGAACAGGTTGGCCGAGGTCGAGTCGCCGACAATCACCTCGTGCGCCGGCGCGCCGAGCAGGGGGGCGAGCTTCGCGCCCAAACGGGCAGGGGCGTCGATCCAGCCTTCGTTCCAGCCGCGGATCAGCCGCTCGCCCCATTGCTGCTCGACCGCATGGGCGAGGGCGGCGGGGGTGGCGCGGGGCAGGGGGCCGAGCGAGTTGCCGTCGAGGTAGATGACGCCCGGCGGCAGGGCGAAGCGGTCGCGGAAGCGCGCGAGCGGGTCGGCGGCGTCGAGGGGGTGGGTCATCGCCGCGGCCCGATCGCGGCGAGGATCAGCGCCTTGGCTTGCTTCCAGGCGGCGGTCTCCGGCGCGATCAGTTCGACATGGCCGGTGCCGGGGACGGTGACGAGGTCCGCCCGGTCGCCGGCGGCACGGGCTTGGGCGAGGTAGCCGGTGGCGAGGCGGGCGGGGATGATGCGGTCGTCCCGCCCGTGGACGAGGTGCTGGGGTACGCGGAGCGGGAGCAGGCGGGGAACCGAGGTGTCGGCGAACGGATCGGGGCGGGTGCGGTCGACGAGGCGGTCGATCACCTCCGTCCCGCAGCCATTGTCGGGGGCGGCGGCGGTCGCCTCCAGATCGGGAAGTCCGCCCAGGCTGACCACCGTGGCGATCGGCAGCGCGCGCAGGGTGCGCAGCGGGCTGGCGGCGGGAAGGCGTGGGCGGCCGGCGAGCCAGAGCGCAAGGTGCCCGCCCGCCGAATGGCCGACCGCGACCACGTTCCGGGTGTCGAGGCGATAGCGGCGGGCGTCGATCGCCAGCCGGTCGGCGGCGGCGGCGACGTCGGCGAAGGTCCCGGGATAGCCGCCGCCGCGCCGGTCGACGCCGCGATAGTCGATGTTCCACACCGCCACCCCGCTCGCGCGCAGGTCCGCCGCGATCCAGTTCATCAGACTGCGGTCGGCGATGCCGGTCTGCCAGCAGCCGCCATGGACCATCACCACTATCGGGAACGGGCCGGGTCCGGCGGGCCGCCACAGGTCGATCCGCTGTTCGGCGGCGGGACCATAGGCGATCGTCGCATCCGGCTTGGGTCGCGGACGGGCGAGCAGCTCGGGCCAGGTGAGCAGCGGGCGGTCGGCGGGCGGGGCCGGCAGGGCGATCGGACCGGCGACGAGCGCGAGAGGGAGAGCGATAACGGACAGGAAGGGCATGGCCGGACGCTAGCGCAGATTGCGTAGGACGCCAGCAAAGATCGGGTCGCGGCAAAAAGGGGCAGCAAGTCTAACGCATGTAAGAGCAACTTGATCTCGATCAAGGTATCGGTGAGCGCGGAAGCCCTGAAAGGACCGGTGGGATGCCGAGATTCTATTTCGACGTGCATGACGGCGTGTCGCTGTGCGACGAGGTCGGTTACGAGCTGCCCGACCTGGATGCGGCCAAGCAGCAGGCGGTGGTGTTCTCGGGCGAATTGCTGCGGGATGCGGCGTCGCAGTTCTGGCGCGGTGACGAATGGCGGATGGACGTGCGTGACGACACCGGCATGATCCTGTTCGCGCTGCATTTCCTGGCGGTCACCGCGCCCGTGCTGAACGGCGACGGCACGCCGACGCGGAGCATCGATCCGGTTTCGTGACAAAAGGGGAACGGTGGCCTATCGTGGCGGACGATGGCCGAGCTGACCGATCCCCGGACCCCCATCGGCGTGCTGGACGCGCCGTTCGACAGTGCGCTGAGCGAACGCTACCTCGTCTATGCGCTGTCGACGATCACCGCGCGGTCGCTGCCCGATGTGCGCGACGGGTTGAAGCCCGTGCACCGGCGGCTGCTGTGGGCGATGCGGCTGCTCCGGCTCGATCCAGCGGCGGGGTACAAGAAGTGCGCGCGCGTCGTCGGCGACGTGATCGGCAAATACCACCCGCATGGCGACCAGTCGGTGTACGACGCGATGGTCCGCCTCGCGCAGGATTTCGCGCTCCGCTATCCGCTGGTCGACGGTCAGGGCAATTTCGGCAACATCGACGGCGATAACGCCGCCGCCTATCGATACACCGAGGCGCGGCTCACACAGGTCGCGATCGACCTGATGGACGGGCTGGACGAGGACGCGGTCGCGTACCGCCCGACCTATAACGGCGAAGAGCAGGAGCCCGAGCTGTTTCCCGGGCTGTTCCCTAACCTGCTCGCGAACGGTGCCGCGGGGATCGCCGTGGGGATGGCGACAGCGATCCCGCCGCATAACGCCGCCGAACTGCTCGACGCCGCGATCGCGCTGGTCGACGACGCGACGGTCGATCCGCTGCAGTTCGTGCAGGGGCCCGATTTCCCCACGGGCGGACTGGTTGCCGATCCGCCCGCGGCGATCCGCGAAGCCTATGCGACGGGGCGCGGGGGCTTTCGGGTGCGGGCGCGCTGGTCGGTCGAGCGGGAAAAGGGTGGCGGCTGGGCCGCGGTGGTCACCGAGATCCCTTATGGCGTCCAGAAGGGCAAGCTGATCGAGCAGATCGCGGGGCTCATCAACGACCGCAAGCTGCCGATCCTGGCCGACGTGCGCGACGAATCGGACGCGGCGATCCGCATCGTGATCGAGCCGCGCGCGCGCACGGTGGATGCGGGCGTGCTGATGGACGGGCTGTTCCGGCTGACCGACCTGGAAACGCGGATCCCGTTGAACCTCAACGTGCTCGACCATGAGCGCACGCCGCGGGTCATGTCGCTGCGCGATGCGCTCAGGGGCTGGGTGGATCACCAATTCGTGGTGCTGCGGAGGCGGTCGGAACACCGGCTGGCGAAGATCGCCGACCGCATCGAGCTGCTCGACGGATATCTGGTCGCGTACCTCAACCTCGACCGGGTGATCGCGATCATCCGCACCGAGGACGAGCCCAAGGCGGTGATGATCGCCGAGTTCGGGCTGACCGACCGGCAGGCGGAGGCGATCCTCAACATGCGGCTGCGGTCCCTGCGGCGGCTGGAGGAGTTTGAAATCCGCGGCGAGCGCGACAAGCTCGAGAAGGAGCAGGCGGGGCTGATCGCGCTGCTCGCGTCGGAAGCGAAGCAGCGGACCCGGCTGAAGCGCGACCTCACCAAGGTGCGCGACCGTTATGGCCCGGACACGGCGCTGGGCGCGCGACGGACGACGATCGAGGAGGCGGCGCCGGCGCGGGACATCCCGCTGGAGGCGATGATCGAGCGCGAGCCGATCACCGTGGTGCTGTCCCAGCGGGGCTGGGTGCGGGCGTTGAAGGGGCATCTCGACCTTGCCTCTGCGGACACCGCCAAGTTCAAGGAGGGCGACGGGCCGTTCCTCGCCTTTCACGCGCAGACGACCGACAAGCTGCTGCTGGCGGCGGAGAACGGGCGCTTCTTTACGCTGGCGGCCGACAAGCTGCCGGGCGGGCGCGGGTTCGGGGAGCCGGTGCGCGCGGGGATTGACCTGGAAGGGTCGGTCGGGATCGTCGCACTGATCCCGGCGAGCCGCGCCGCGAAGCTGCTCGTGGCGGCGTCGGACGGGCGCGGCTTCGTGGTGCCGGCCGCCGACACGATCGCGGAGACGCGCAAGGGCAAGACGGTGATGACGCCCCGGCCCGGCGCGAAGCTGAAGGTCGTCCGCGCGATCGCGCCCGCTCACGACTATGTCGCGGCGATCGGCGACAACCGCAAGCTGGTGGTGTTCCCGTTGAGCGAACTGCCCGAGCTGGGCCGCGGGCAGGGGGTGCAGCTGCAACGCTATCACGAAAGCGGGCTGTCCGACGCGACCACGCTGACGATGGCGGCGGGGCTGAGCTGGCCGATGGGTGGAGAGAGCGGGCGGACGCGGACGGAGGCGGACCTCAACCCGTGGCGCGCGGCGCGCGGCGCGGCGGGACGGATGCCGCCGACCGGTTTCCCGCGGGACAACCGGTTCGGGTAGACGTCCCGGACTGTGCCCTGGATCGTAAAAGCGGGCCTAACTGCCTTTCAGGGAAGCTTAACTCCGACCAACTAGGGCGAAGGCATGGCAACTGCCGTGTCCGACCTGTCTCCGCCCCCGTTCACGTCGGACATCCTGCAACGCGGGGTGGAACTGGTGCCGGTGCCGGCCGCGCACCTTATCCGGCAGGCGGGGCGGTGGGAGTTCGAGGCGGTCAACCGCGCCTATCGCATGACTGGCCTGGGCAACGTCGCCGAACGGTCGCCGATGCTCGAGATGCTGGGCGAGCGACTCGACGGGTTCCTCGCCTCGCAGCAGCTGCGGGAAGACTTCGACTGGGCGATCGGCAACACCATCGACCGCCGCTTCTATCGCGTGACGCTGGCGCGAACCGCGATCCACAATGGCGAGCGCTGCGCCGCCTGCTTCGTCGACCATACGGCGCAGGTCCATACCGAACGCTCGCTTCGCCGCGAGATGACCACCGACAGCCTCACCGGGCTGCCGAACCGCGAGGGGTTCGGCGACCTGATGGAAGAGGCGGCGTCGCTGGAGACCATGGCGGTGCTGGTGATCGACCTGTGCCGGTTCGGGCGGGTCAATGCGTGCCTGGGCGGGCTGGCGGGGGACGAACTGCTCATCACCGTCGCGCGGCGGATCAAGGGGGCGCTGCGCGCGCGCGACCGGCTGGCGCGGATCGGCGGCGACGAGTTCGGCATCCTGCTGGAGATCGACCAGGATCGCGACGAGGCGCACCAGGCGGCCGAGCGGATCGGCCGGGTGCTGACCGCGCCGTTCCGGCTGACCGATTACGAGATCGGCGTGAACTGTTCGATCGGCATCGCCTTTGGCGCCGACCGCGCGATCGACGGCCCATCCAAGGAAGGCGCGGGCGGAGAGCCCGAGGAGTTGATCCGCCACGCCCAGTTCGCGGTGAAGCGCGCCAAGGAGACCGGGCGCACCGAGGCGTACGAGACCACCGCCTTCTCCATCGCGCGCGCGCGGTTCGGGCTGGAAACCGAGCTGCGCCATGCGATCGAGGATCGGCGGCTGCATCTGGCGTTCCAGCCGATCTGCGACCTGGCATCGGGCCGGATCGTCGCGTTCGAGACGCTGACCCGCTGGGTACGCGACGACGGCACCGAGATTTCGCCGTGCGAGTTCATCCCGGCGGCGGAGGAATCAGGGCTGATCGTGCCGCTGGGCCGGTGGGCGATCGAGGAGGCGACCCGGACGCTGGCGCGCTGGGATCGGCAGGCGGGCGGGCAGGCAGGCGGACCGTGCGGCTTGCAGCTGGCGGTCAACCTGTCTCCGATCCAGCTCCAGCGCGACTCGGTGCAGCTGCTGGTCGAGCGCGCGCTGGGGGCATCGGGGCTGACCGGCGACCGGCTGAAGCTGGAGCTGACCGAGTCGGCGCTGGTCGCGGACCCGGAGGGTACGGCGGCGACGTTGCGGGCCTTGAAGGAACTGGGCTGTTCGATTGCGATGGACGATTTCGGCACCGGCTACTCGAACCTGGCGCTGCTCCAGACGCTGCCGATCGACCTGCTCAAGATCGACCGCAGCTTCGTGACCGAGATGCTCGCCGATCGCGACAAGGTGGCGATCGTGCGCGCGATCCTGGGCCTCGCGCAGGCGCTGTCGATGCGCACGGTGGCGGAGGGGATCGAGACGGTGGAATGCGCGCAGACGCTGGCGGCGCTGGGGTGCACCTATGGCCAGGGGTTTCATTACGCGCGGCCGCTCGACGCCGATGCGGCCTATCGGATGGTGACTCCGGCCAGCACCTGAGCGACCACCACGTCGGCGATGGCGGCGGTGCGGGCGGCGTCGGGAAAGCCTTCCGCGATCCACTGTGCCTCGATCGTCTTGAGCGCGGCGGCGACCGCCGGGCCTTTCTGCAGGCCGCGGGCGACCAGTGCGCCGCCGGCGATCGGCAGTTGCGGGGGGAGCCAGCCGGTAATGGTGCGCGGGTCCTCGCCGGCGAGCAGCAACCGGTCGGTCGCACCCTCCACCCCGGCGCGATAGGCGAGGCGGTGCGGGCCCTCAACGCCCGCTCCCAGAGTCGCGGCGGCGAGGCGCTTGCGATCGGCGTTGGACAGCTTGAGCCGCGCGCCGACGCCCTCGGCGGCGTGCTCGGGGATCAGCGCGGCGAGGCGGCGAATCGGATGCGGGGTGATCCCGGCCTCGGCTTCCCGTCGCGCAAGTGTCGCGAGGCGGGCGGGACCGGCGGCGTCGATCTCGGGCAGCACCGGGCGCCAGACGCCGCGCTCGACCATCAGCGCGATCACCGGCACTGCGTCGGCGGCGACCAGTAGCTTGAGCAGCTCGGCCGCGATCCGCTCGCGTGACAGCGCCATCAGGTCGTTGGCGCGGGCGACGCAGGCGGCGAGACCCTCGCCGTCGATGGCATCCCCGAATCGCGCGTGGAAGCGGAAGAACCGGAGGATGCGCAGGTGATCCTCCGCGATGCGTTGAAGCGGATCGCCGATGAACCGGACCCGGCGGGCGGCGAGATCGTCCAGCCCCCCGAACCAGTCGAACACCTCGCCGGTCAGCGGATCGGCGTAGAGCGCGTTCATCGTGAAGTCGCGCCGGGCGGCGTCCTCCCGCCATTCGCCGGTGAAGCCGACCACCGCGTGGCGGCCGTCGGTCTGGAGATCGTGGCGGAGCGTCGTCACCTCGACCGGGCCGCCGACGAGGACGGCGGTGACCGTGCCGTGGGCGAGGCCGGTCGGCACCGCCCTAATCCCCGCAGTCTCGAGCCGCGCGATCACCTCGGTCGGGAGCAGGCGGGTGGCGAGGTCGATGTCGTCGGCGGGCTCTCCCAGCAGCGTGTCGCGCACCGCGCCGCCGACCAATCGCGTCTCGCCTTGGCCTGCACCGAGCACCTCGGCCAGTTCGCGCAGGTCGGTGCGGGTGCGCCAGGGCGCAGGCGGCAGCGTCAGGCCCATCGCAGCTGCCGCGACAGGTTGACGATCATCGCCGCAGTCGCGCCCCATATGCGACGGCCCTGCCAGCTCAGTTCAAAGAAGCGGCGTTCGGCCCCGTGCCATAGGCCGGTGCCTTCGGCATGGTTGGCGGGGTCGAGCAGGAACGCGAGCGGCACCTCGAAGACGTCCGCGACCTCGGCCGGGGTGGGGCGGTAGGGCAGGTCGGGTGCGACGACGCCGAGCACGGGGGTGACGGTGAAGCCGGTGCCGGTGCGGTAGCGGTCGACCGGGCCGACCACGCGCACCGCGTCGCGAGGGAGCGCGATCTCCTCCTCCGCCTCGCGCAGCGCCGCCTGCGTCGCGGTCTCGCCGGGGTCGAGGCGACCGCCGGGGAAGGCGACCTGTCCGGCATGGCGGCGCAGCGTCTCGGTCCGGCGGGTGAGGATGACGCCCGGCTCCGCCCGGTCGGTGACCGCGACCAGCACGGCGGCGGGGGCGAGCGCATCCTCCGGCCGGTCGTCGAGGTCGCGATGGTCGCCGGTCAGCAGCACCGGCGCGGCGTCACGCCCGCGGGCGAGCGCGGCGGCGAGGCGTTGATCGAGGGTCATGACGCGACCAGCGGAAAGAACGCGCCTTCGCTCCAAACGCCCGCGGGATCGCCGTCCCCCGCCAGCGCGCGTTCGGCGAGCTCGTAGTAGACGGGCCGTGCGACCAGCGCCTCCATTCCACCGCGGACATGGAGATAGGGGCGGGGACCATCGGTGTCCTCGGCGAAGCGCAGGCCGTGCGCCGGGCCGGCGGTGACGAGGTCGCCGGTGTTGAGGCGAAAGGCGAGGCGGGCGTCGCGGCCGAACCCTTCCGCCCTCATCTCGACCGCGACGAACGGCGCATCCTCGACATCGATGTCGAGCTTCTCAACCGGGGTGACGAGGACGTGGCGGCCGTCCGGTTCGCGGCGGAGCACCGTCGAGAACAGCCGCACTATCGCCGGGCGGCCGATTGGGGCGCCCTCATGGAACCAGGTGCCGTCGCGCGCGATCCGCATGTCCGAATGGCCCCAGCGCGCCGGATCCCATTGCTCCACGGGGGGCAGGCGGCGCTGCTCGACCAGCCGCGCGATCTCGGCGAGGCTGAGGGTCGACAGGTCGGGCAACTCCTCCATCGGCATGCGCCGGCAGGTAGGGTTCGCGGGCGGGCCCGTAAAGGCTCAGGCGTGCGCGTGGAGCCGCGGCCCGAGCAGCCCCGCGGCGTCTGGCACGTCGGCTCCGCGCGCGAGCAGGCGGCGGCGCTCGACCGGGCCGGGCAGCCGCCAGCGCGCGGTACGATCGGCGGTGAAGCCGAAGAAGCGGCCATAATATTCAGGATCGCCGATCAGGGTCAGCGCGCGATCCTCTCCCGTCCGTGCGGCGGCTTCGAGTGCGGCAGCCATCAGGTGCCGCCCAAGCCCACCCTGCTGACGCGCGGGGTCGACCGCGACGGGGCCGACCATCGCCAGCGGCACCGCACCCCCGTCGTCGAGCACCAGCGCCACCGGCCAGCACTGTATCGAGCCGACCAGCACGCCGGCGTCGATCGCGGCGAAGCTGAGCAATGGCAGCGCCGTTGCAGCCCCCCGGACCGCGTAGGCGGTACGCGCGAAGCGGCCGGGGCCGAAGGCGCGGTCGAGCAACGCCTCGATATCGGCTGGCGCGACGGCGGAGAGGGCAACGAGGTCGGTCACGGGCGGCGCGCTGTAGCGGGACGGTGCGGTGGCGCAAGGGGCGCGCTTTCGCACGCCGCACAGAGCCCGTATGGCGCAGCGATGAACGACAGTCTCCAGCTTGAAGTGCACGACCTTGAAGTACCGGTGTTGACCGGCGTCTATTCGGAGGAGACGCACCTCCCCCAGCCGCTGCGCATCTCGCTGAGCGTGGAGCTCGACTGCCCGCGCCGGTTCGCCCCCGACACGCCGCTATCGGCGTCGAAGAATTATCTGGACCTCAAGCACGCTGCCACCGGCGCGCTGCCGCCCGGTGTGCACTTCACGCTCATCGAGGGCGTGGCGGACCACATCTGCGAAACGCTGTTCCTTCAGGACCCGCGGGTGCGGCGGGTGACGGTGAACATCGTCAAGCTGGCGATCGCCGAGGCGGGCGAATCGATCGGCATCACGCTGGTGCGGCACCGGCGCTGACCGCGCCGCGCGAGCGGGTGCACGGCCCCAGCGCGGCGAGCACCAGCTGGTAGTCGGCGCGCGCCGATTCGGCATCGGCGGCCTCCAGCGCCGCCGTGCTGCGCGGGGGCAGCGCGCGGGGCAGGCCGCAGGCGAGGCGATACCAGAGCAGCGTGTCGCGCGCCGGCGGGCCGGCGGCCTCGTCGACGATCTCGCTCAGCGCCACCGCCCAGCGCGGCTGCTCGCCCGGGCGGCGCAGGACCGACAGCGACACCGGACGGCCGTCTGCGGTTTGGAGGAAGACCTGTGTCTCGCCCTCCCCCGGCAGCGCGCCCGCGACGTGGAAGGCGTTGCCGATCCCGGTGATCGCCGGCGGGGCGGCGGCGGCGACGAGGTCGCTCGCGACCTGGCGGACGCGCGAGTCGAGCGCGGCGCTCCAGTTCGCCTGCGCATCCGGGGCGACCAACTGGAGCTGCCCCGGCATCCCCGCGACCGGCCGCGCGAACAGCAGCACCCGCGCCTTCTTCAGCTTCGGCAGCCGCCCGCGCGCATCGGGTGTGACGTCGAGCAGATACCCGATCCGCGGCGGCAGTTCGCCGGGGCCCCGCAGCAGCGCGGCGACGTCCGCCTCGACGTAGAGCCGCTGCAGCCCCGGCGCGACTCCGGCCGCATCGACGCCCTTGAGGCGCGTCGTCGACCGCACGGTGGCATCCGCGATCACAGGGGCGGCGAGTACCAAGTCGGCGACGTCGGCATAAGGCATGCCCGGCATGGCGACGACGGGGCCCTGCTGGGCGACAGCGGCAACAGGAGTGAGCAACGCGAGCGACAGCGCGAGAGGCGCGAAACGGGGCGGAACCATGGCCTCTCGCTACCCGATCGTACGCACGCGAAACAGAAATAAGTTCGTTGCACGCGCCATGCATGTTTGTTGCGTCGTCTGGGATGGTGAAAGCGTTTGCGCGACGGAAACCGTGGCGATAGTGTGGCGTTGCTGCCACGGGTTGGACCCGACACATTCGGGCACCCTGTCGCCTGCCGCTACGGCAGCGCGACGGGCAGGATGAGGGAGTTTCGTTGCTGAATGGCCTATGCTGACCAGAAAATGTCCGGGGGCCGGGTCGTCGCGATCATCATCGTCGCGCTGATCCATGCCGCCTTGGGCTACGCATTCGTCACCGGACTCGCGTACCAGTACGTGAAGAAGGTGACCGGCGACCTGAATACGTTCGACGTCGAGCCGCCGCCGCCGCCGCCGCCGCCGGACGAGCCGCCGCCGCCGCCGCCGGACCAGCCCAACCTGCCGCCGCCGCCGACCACGGTCGTCGTGCCGCCGCCGGTGATCAACGTTCCTGCGCCGCCTCCGCCGGTAGCGGTAACGGCGACGATCCCGCCGTCGCAGCCGGTCAGCCCGCCCGCGCCTCCCGCGCCGCCGGCTCCGCCTGCGCCGCCGGCCCCTCCGCGCGTCGCGACGCCGGTGTCGGCTCGTGGCAACCAGGGAGACTGGTTCCCACAGGACAGCTATCCCGCGGCCGCGCGTCGTGCCGGTGCGGAAGGCCGGGTCAGTGTCCGCGTCAACGTCGGTGCGAACGGCCGGGTCACTGCATGCCAGGTGGTTTCGCCATCGGGCAATTCGGACCTGGACGAGACCACCTGCCGGCTCGCGACCCGCAACGGCCGCTTCAATCCGGCCAAGGATCCGAGCGGTACGGCGATCGACTCGACGTTCACGGTGCGCAACGTCGTGTGGCGTCTGGAAAACTGACGGGCTCGGCCGCCCGGACTGGCGCTTCAGGCGCTGCCGGGCGGCCTATCGAACAGCAACACGTAATTTGACAAAGAGGATCAACCGACCATGATCACCACCATTCTTGCCGCGGCGGCGCCTGCGGCCGGCGGCGAAGCCAATCCGTACGGTCTGGGTGCCGCGCTTCGCGAGGGCGGGCTCATCTCGCAGTCCGTGTTCACGATCCTGGTGCTGATGTCGATCGTCAGCTTCTACATCCTGTTCTCGAAGCTGTTCGAGCAGCAGAAGATCATGAATCAGGCCAAGCGCGTCCGCCAGCAGTTCTGGCAGTCGGCCAACCTGCGCGAGGGTTCGGCCAAGCTCGAGAAGAATTCGGCCTATAAGCAGCTGGTCGACGACGGCCTTGCCGCGCAGGACCAGCACTCGCGGCTGACCGACCCGGTCGAGGCGCATGATTGGCTCCACGGCTCGCTGGCTCGCTCGGAAGCGTCGATCAATTCCAAGCTCGGCGGCGGGCTGGCATTCCTGGCGACCGTCGGCGCGACCGCGCCGTTCATCGGGCTGTTCGGCACCGTGATCGGCATCTACCGCGCGCTTATCAAGATCGGTTCGTCGGGCCAGGCGTCGATCGACGCGGTCGCCGGCCCAGTCGGCGAGGCGCTCATCATGACCGCACTTGGTCTGGTCGTGGCGGTGCCGGCGGTGCTCGCGTACAATTGGCTGCAGCGCCGGAACAAGTCGATCTCGGAGGATCTCTCGGCCTTCTCGAACGACGTGCTGGGCTACCTCGCCTCCAATGGCGCGGTGAAGCCGGCGCTGGCGGGTGTCAGCACCACCAAGGTGGCGGCCGCTCCGGTGGCGCGCACCAACCCGGGCTCGGCGACCACCACTGCCGGATCGCAGGGCGGCATCCCCAAGACCAACGCCTGATCGGCGATACTCACGGAAGCGTCCAAGTCGGGACGCTTCCGTTCCCGCCGGTTCGACCGGCGGACACAGGCAAGCATAGGATCATTCGCACATGGCGATGAGTGTCGGGGGCGACGGCCCCGAAAAGCCGCTGTCGGACATCAACACCACCCCGCTGGTGGACGTCATGTTGGTTCTGCTGATCATCTTCCTGATCGCGGTGCCCGTGGTGCTCCAGACGGTGCCGCTGAAGCTGCCAGACGTGCGCTTCGACCCGACGGTGACCAAGCCGGAGAACGTCAACCTGTCGGTGTCGTCCGAGGGGAACACCTGCAAGGTGTACTGGAACCTGTCGGAGGTCACCTCGCAGGAACTGCTCGACCGTGGCGTCGCTAAGCTGAAGGCCGAGATCGAGCGGCTGGGCAACAACATTACGCCCGACGATTTGCCTGAGGTTCATATCCGCGGCGACGTCAACACACCCTACCGGTGCATCGGCGGCACCATCTACACGATGCAGCGCGCCGGCTTCGCCCGGGTCGGTTTCATCTCCGAGCCGCCTCCCGGCGGCAATCCCCGGGTTTAATCGGGTCTGACAAGGCTTAGGAGTAGCACGCCATGGCAATAAGCGCCGGTAACGACGACGGCGAGCCGATGATGGAAATGAACACGACGCCGTTGATCGACGTCATGCTCGTGCTCCTCATCATGTTCATCATCACCATCCCGATCCAGACGCATGCGGTAAAGGTGGACCTGCCGGTCAATTCCAAGAACACCACCCCGCCGCCGATCGACCCGCAAAAGAACAAGATCACCATCGACCCGCAAGGCGTGGTCGCGTGGAACGGATCGCCGGTGGACCAGGCGACCCTGCGCCAGTATCTGGACCAGACGGCCGGGATGGAGCCCGAACCCGAGCTCCACTTCCAGCCGGATGCGCAGGCCCGGTATGAAGAGGTGGATCGCATCCTGGCGGTGATCCGTCGATCGGCGGTGACCAAGCTTGGCTTCATCGGCAACGAGCAATACCGCAACGACTTCTGATCGCGACATTCCCGTTGCGTCAAAGGCGGCTCTCCTTCGGGATTGCCGCCTTTTTTCGTGCAGCCGGCTGCTTGCGCCGTTGTCATGGGCATGTCATCATCGTGTCACAAAAGTGAAATGATGAGAGGTGTGTCATGGGCGGGCTGGCGGTGTCGATGATCGGGGCGAGCCTTATTGGGCTCGCGATCCCTGCACTGGCGAGCGAGCGTAGCGGCTACACGCAGATCGCGGCGCAGGATTGGGCAGGCGCTGAGCGCATGTTGCTCGCCGAACTTCGCACATATCCGGCTCGGCCCGAGTTGATGCTCAATCTCGCGGCGGTGTACGTGCGGACCGGACGTTTGGAACAGGCTCGCGATCTCTACGCGGCGGTGCTCAAGCGTCGTGCAGTCGCCATGGACCTGCCGTCAGGCGAGGTGCGGTCCAGTCACGCCTTGGCGGAACTCGCGCTGGCGCGCCTGCCGGCGCAAGTCGCAGCAGCGCGCTAGAAGAGGCTGCGGGGTCGATCGCTCGCGCTTACGCTGCTCGGGACTCCCCGTGTGCATTCGGTCTGGCCGGGGACGCTATACGAGACGCAGTATCGACCTTCACCGCGGCGCGCGGGCGAATAGTGATGTCTACCGCGCTCTCGGGTGAGGGGCGACTGATAGGATCGAGCCCCTGGATCGCAGCGGGATGTGGAGGGCCAGTCCACCGGCGGAATGGGTACGGTCATCGGCTGTGGACGAGGTGGAAGCAGCGACACAGCCGGCGAGGCTTGCTGGTTGATCGACGCCCTTTTCTCAACCGGCTGCCGGCGTGGCTGGACTATCGTTGCGTGGCGGGTTGCCAGGGGGCTCGCGGGACGGAGGCTTGCGAAGCGCGATCAGGTTTGATGCCTCCCTTTGAAGCTGCATGCGCGGCAGGCACGCGGCCCGTGCCGTCCGGTACGCCGGGTCGGTGCGTAGAGCCGATCACCGCCGATGTTCTTGCACCTCCCGTGAGGCTGCTCGTCGGCGCGTGTACTTCCACACTGGTTCTGCCAATCTGCGCCGGGTTTGAGTTGCTGCGATACGCCTCCACGTTCCGGAGCGGGCGGGTAGGTACATGCAGCGAGAAGGTCGGTCGCGTCGAATTTGTGGGGCGGACGCGATGGCTAAGGTGATGCAGGACGATTTGGACCGGGACAATCTGTCTGGGTGAGCATCCACTGCACGCGGCTGTGTGACCGCGACCGTTCAGAATGCGCGCGTCGCGGGGGTCAGTCGACGCGTTCGTGGTGGCCCGGGTCAAAGCCGTTGACGGCGAGGTGCGTGATCCGCTCGGCGACCGCGGCCGGGTCCTTGAGCGTCGCGGGGTCTTCGCCCGGATAGGCGCGGGCGCGCATCGCGGTGCGGGTGGCGCCGGGGTCGAGGATCGCGACGCGGACGCGGCTGATCTGGGCCATCTCGTCGCCATAGGCACCCAGCAGGGTTTCGAACGCGGCCTTGGAGGCCCCGTATGCGCCCCAATAGGCGCGGGGGGTGCGGCCGACCGAGGAGGTGATGCCGATCACGCGTGCGGCCCTGGCGCGGCGCATCAGCCCGTCGAACGCGGCGATCAGCGCGGCGGGGGCGCTGACGTTGAGGGTCAGGGTGCGCGCCAGTTCCTTGGGGTCGATCGCGGGAACGGCGGCGAGGCTGCCGAGCGTAGCGGCATTGAGGACGAGCGTGTCGAGCCGGCCCCAGCGTTCCTCGACCGCGCCGGCGAGTCGACCGATCGCGTCCGCCTCCGTCAGGTCGAGCGGGGCGATCGTGGCGGAGCCGCCGGCGTCGAAGATCTGCTGTTCGACCGATTCTAGGTTGCGGGCGGTGCGGGCGGTGAGGATGACATGCGCGCCCTCTGCCGCGAGCGCGATGGCGGTGGCGGCGCCGATGCCGCGGCTGGCGCCAGTAACGAGGGCGAGGGTGTCGGTGAGGGGCTTGGTCATGCCGGGCGGCTAACCCGACCAGGTTGGTTGGGGCAAGCAGGGCTTCGGGCGTCGGGGTCAGACAACGGGGCACAACTCCAGCGGCACGGTGGACCCCGGCACGAGGCCGGGGTGACGGGAAGGGCTCAGATCACCCGTTCGGCGAGCATCGCGTACTGGTCGACCTGTTCGACGTCGTCTTGGTCGGTGAGGGTGGTCGGGTAGTCGCCGGTGAAGCAGGCGTCGCAGTAGCCGGGGCGGATGTCGGCGCGCTGGGCATGACCCAGCGCCTTGTAGAGGCCATCGATCGTGACGAAGGCGAGGCTGTCGGCATGGATGAAGTCGGTCATCCCGCCCAGGTCGAGCTTGGCGGCGAGCAGCTTGGCGCGTTCGGGCGTGTCGACGCCGTAGAAGCAGCTGTGGCGGGTGGGGGGCGAGGCGATCCGCATGTGGACCTCCGCCGCCCCCGCCTCCCGCATCATCTGGACGATCTTGAGCGAGGTGGTGCCGCGCACGATCGAGTCGTCAACAAGCACGACCCGCTTGTCCTTGATGAGCGCGCGGTTGGCGTTGTGCTTGAGCTTGACGCCCAAGTGGCGGACCTTGTCGCCCGGCTGGATGAAGGTGCGCCCGACATAGTGCGAGCGGATGATCCCGAGCTCGAACGGGATGCCGGATGCCTGCGCGAAGCCGATCGCGGCGGGAACGCCCGAGTCGGGGACCGGGATGACGAGGTCGGCTTCACACGGCGCCTCGTGGGCGAGCTGGGCACCGATCTCCTTGCGGACCGAATAGACCGACTGGTCGCCCGCGATCGAGTCGGGGCGGCTGAAATACACCCATTCGAAGATGCACGGGCGCGGGTTGACCGGACCGAACGGCTTGATCGAGCGGACGGTCTGGCCATTCGGGTCGCCTTGGACCACGACCATCTCGCCGGGCTCGACCGCGCGTTCGAAGGTCGCGCCGCAGACGTCGAGCGCCACCGTCTCGCTAGCGAAGATGATCGAATCGTCGAGCCGGCCCATCACCAGCGGCCGGATGCCGAGCGGGTCGCGGCAGGCGATCATCCCCTCGGGCGTCATCACCACCAGCGAATAGGCGCCCTCGACCTGGCGGAGCGCGTCGATGAAGCGGTCCATCAGCGTACGGTAGCTGGAGGTGGCGACTAGGTGGATGATGACCTCGGTATCACTGGTCGACTGGAAGATCGCGCCGCGGCGGACGAGCTCGCGGCGGAGCTTCATCGCGTTGGACAGATTGCCGTTGTGCGCCACCGCGAAGCCGCCGGTGGAGAGCTCGGCATAAAGCGGCTGGACGTTGCGGAGCGCGGTCTCGCCGGTGGTGGAATAGCGGACATGGCCGGCGGCGACGGTGCCGGGCAGCGCACGGATCACGTCGTCGCGGTCGAAATTGCCGGCGACGTGCCCCATCGCGCGATGGGTGTGGAAATGGTGGCCGTCGAAACTGGTGATCCCGGCCGCCTCCTGCCCGCGATGCTGGAGCGCGTGGAGCCCGAGCGCGGTCAGCGCGGCGGCGCTGGGCGTGCCGGACACGCCGAAGATGCCGCATTCCTCGCGGAGCTTGTCCCCATCTTCTGGAGAAACGTCGAAAGGATGGGTGGTCAGCATGGCGCCCCGCTGGTGCTTGCGAGCCGCGCATATAGGGACGCCCGCCCGGTTTGTCGCCCCCGTGTGGGAGCGGCCGGTCGCTTCGCGTGTTTCGGGTGCGGACACGGGAGAGCTGCGATGGCGAAGGACCATGGGCCGCAGATCAAGGACGACGCGCTGTACGAGGCGCTGCTCGACCAGGGCAACGCACCCGGTAAGGCAGCGCGGATCGCCAACGCGCGGGCGGCGGGGACGCTGAAGCCCAACAGCGTCCATCTGGAGGACCGGACGGTCGCCGAGCTGAGGGACGAGGCGAAGCGGATCGGGATCGAGGGGCGGTCGGGAATGAGGAAGGCGGAGCTGGTGGCGGCGATCCGCGACCGCGGGTAGCGGGTCGGAGCCGTCCCGACGAACGGGGCTTCTACAGGCTCAGCCTGAGCGGGAGGAGGCGGGATGCGCCGCCAAAGGTTCCGAAGGTTCCGGCAAAACGACATGTTCGCGGGCGCCCTCACAGACGATCGTAGCGGGAGAAGGGCTCGCCGTAGCACGCGGCAAAGAGCAGGCGGTTGTCGAAGCGGTGGCGATGGCCGACGACGCGGCCGTTGCGGACGACGGCCACCCGATAGCCGTCCTTGCCGCGGCGGACCGCCTCGTCATAGGCGCGCTGGCGCCCCTCGATCAGCGCGCGGTCCCAGGCCTGCGCGAACGACTGCGCGTCGGGGCGGCGGCGGAGGCGGTTGGCGGTCTGGGGCGTCATGCCGACCGCGCGGGCGGCGTGGGCGACGCCGCCATGGGTGGCGAGCAGCTCGATGAACTGCCGCTGGCGTTCGGGCGTCCAGCCGTCGTGGCGGCTGGAGCTGCTGGCGACGGGGGTGAAGCCGAGGATGTCGTCTTCGGGATCGGGGGAGTCGGTCATCGATCAGTCTATGCTGATTGTAGCCCATGTAGGACAGCGGAGATGTTCCTTGCGCGCAGTTTGCCGCGCACGGCCAGGGAGCGCGGCCTGCTGCTATAGGCTCCCGGCCGCTTCGGGGTGACGGCGGGGGTGGGAGCGCGTAGATCGGGGGGATGGCGCGCGATACGACCCTGATGCTCGATCCCAAGTACGACGCCGCGGGGTTGGTCACCGCGGTGGTGACCGACCGGGCGGGGCAGTTGCTGATGGTAGCGCATATGAATGCCGAGGCGCTGGCGGCGACGCAGGCGAGCGGGGAGGCGACCTTCTGGTCCCGGAGCCGGAAGCGGTTGTGGAAGAAGGGGGAGACGTCGGGCAACGTCCTTTCCGTTCGCGAAATCCGGATCGATTGCGATCAGGATGCGCTGTGGCTGGTCTGCGATCCGGCGGGGCCGGCGTGCCATACCGGGTCGGCGAGCTGCTTCTATCGCGTGGTCGAGGGCGATCGGCTGGTGCGGGTCGGGTGAGGATCGCGGCGGTGGCGCTGATGCTGCTGGCGGGGTGCGATCGTGCGCCGCCGACGCCGCCGTCGCCCGGCGCGCGGCTGGAGCGGGCGGCGGCGGCGGCGGGGCTGGTGCCCGATGCCGAGCATGCGTCGATCGTCGGATCGTGGGCACGCGACAGCGACCGGGTGTGTGTGGTGCCGAAAGGGGCGACGACCCGGATCGGGGTGGTCAGCGACTATGGCGAGGGACAGGGTTGCGCCGCGTCAGGCACCGTCGAGCGGGACGCGACCCGGTTGAAGGTGCGGCTGGGCGAGTGCCGGTTCGAGGCGCGGTTCGACGGCGAGCGGATCGCGTTTCCGGCCGAGCTGCCGATCGCCTGCGCCGCCGCGTGCACCGGCCGCGCGACACTGGCGGCGGTGACGGTCGAGCGGCTGAGCGGGTCCGCGTCGGAGGCGGCGACGCTGCGATCGCCCCGCGGCCGGCTACTGTGCGCCGGTTGACGTTGACGTAAAGGGAAGATATAGCGCGGGTCCATGCCGGACTCGCACCTTCATGCCGTAATCGCGCCGCGGCCGGACCGGACGGACTTCTCGATCGGCGACCTGTCGGCGGAGTTCGGGGTCACCGCGCGGGCTATGCGCTTTTATGAGGACGAGGGGCTGATCGCGCCCGAGCGGCGGGGCACGACGCGCATCTATTCGCATCGCGACCGGGCGCGGTTGGCGTGGATCCTGCGCGGCAAGCGGGTGGGGTTCAGCCTGGCCGAGATCCGCGAGATGATCGACCTGTACGACCTGGGCGACGGACGCCGGTCCCAGCGGGACGTCACGATCGACCGCTGCCGGGCGCGCGTCGCGCTGCTGGAGACGCAGAAGCGCGACATCGATGCCGCCATCGCCGAACTGACCGACTTCGTGGCCCTGATCGAGGCCAATCGCGACCAGAAGGACTGACGCCATGCCGCAATACACGCCCCCCGTCCGCGACACCCGCTTCGTGCTGGAGCATGTCGTCGGGCTCGACCGTCATGCGAACGTGGAGGGGTTCGCGAACGCGACGCCCGACACTGTCGACGCGGTGTTGGAGGAGGGCGGGCGCTTCGTCGCGGAGGTGCTGTTTCCGCTCAATCAGGTGGGGGACCAGCATGGCTGTACGAGGGCCGAGGACGGGTCGGTGACCACCGCGCCGGGGTTCAAGGAGGCGTATGAACAGTTCGTCGAGGCGGGATGGGGAACGCTGTCCGCGCCCGAAGCCTATGGCGGGCAGGGAATGCCGCACGTCGTCTCGACCGCGTTCCAGGAGTACATGATCTCCGCCAACATGGCGTTCGCGATGTATCCGGGTCTCGCCCATGGCGCGATCGCGGCGCTGGTGGTCAAGGGATCGGACGAGCAGAAGGCGAAGTACCTGCCGCGGATGGTGTCGGGCGAGTGGGGCGGCACCATGAACCTGACCGAGCCGCAATGCGGCACCGACCTGGGGCTGATCCGGACGCGGGCGGAGCCGCAGGCGGACGGCAGCTACGCGATCACGGGCACCAAGATCTTCATCTCGGCGGGCGAGCACGACCTGACCGAGAACATCATCCACCTGGTGCTCGCCAAGACGCCGGGCGCGCCCGATTCGTCCAAGGGGATCAGCCTGTTCGTGGTGCCCAAGGTGATGGTGGCGGACGACGGTTCGCTGGGCGCGCGCAACGCCGTGTCGTGCGGGTCGATCGAGCACAAGATGGGCATCCACGGCAATTCGACCTGCGTCATGAACTATGACGGGGCGACCGGGTGGCTGGTCGGCGAGGAGATGAAGGGGCTGGCCGCGATGTTCATCATGATGAACGCGGCGCGGCTGGGCGTGGGGTTGCAGGGTCTGGGCGTCGCGGAGACCGCGTACCAGAACGCGGTCCACTATGCCCGCGACCGAAGGCAGGGGCGGGCGCTGTCCGGCCCCGCCGAGCCGGGCGAAAAGGCGGACACGCTGTTCGTCCATCCCGACGTGCGCCGGATGCTGATGGAGGCGAAGGCGTGGACGGAAGGGCTGCGCGCGCTGTGCCTGTGGGGGGCGCTGCACGTCGATCTCGAGCACCATGCCGCGACCGAGGAGGAGCGGCAGGCGGCGGCGGACCTGATCGGGCTGTTGACCCCGGTCATCAAGGGGGTGGGAACCGACAAGGGCTACGAGATCGCGACGGCCGCCCAGCAGGTCTATGGCGGGCACGGCTACATCCAGGAATGGGGGATGGAGCAGTATGTCCGCGATGCGCGGATCGCCCAGATCTACGAAGGCACCAACGGGGTGCAGGCGATGGACCTCGCCGGGCGCAAGCTGGCGCAGGGCGGCGGGCGCGCGGTGCAGGCGTTCTTCAAGCTGGTGAGCGACGAGATCGCACAGGCGGGCGAGGGCGATCCGGTCGCGGGGGCGCTGGGGAAGGCGCTGGGCGAGCTGCAGGCGGCGACGATGTGGTTCATGGCGAACGGGATGAAGGATCCGAACCATGTCGGTGCGGGAGCGGTGCCGTATATGCACCTGATGGGCCTGGTCGCGGTGGGATTGATGTGGCTGCGAATGGCGGGCGCGGCGGCGCGGCTGAAGGCGGCGGGCGAGGACGTTGGTCCGTTCGGGGCTGCGTTCCTCGACGCCAAGCTGGTGACCGCGCGCTTCTATGCCGACCGCGTGCTGCCGCAGGCGGGGGCGCTGCGACGGACGATCGAGGGCGGCGCGGACACGATCATGGCGCTGCCGCCGGAGGCGTTCGGGGCGGCGTGAGCGCGCGGGGCTGGACCGCCGCGGCGCTGGCGCTCGCGGTGCCCGCCGCATCCGCCGCGCCCGACTCCTGGGTCGCGTTCGATCGGATCGGGCGCGAGGCGGACGGGACGTGGCGGTCGATCGGCTATGGCCACGTCCTCGCCATCCGGGACGGTCGTGCCCGGCTGTTCCACGTCGCGGGGCGGGATTGCTATCCCGATCCGGGCGGCGCGCCGGGCGAGGCGCAGGATTTCGACGTCGCCCGGATCGACGGGCCGGATCGGCTGACGCTGGCGGCGGCGCCGGAGGGCACGCACTACGCCTTTCGGCGCATCGCGGGCCTGCCGACGGGGTGCGACGTGGTGCGGGGCCGATCGCCGGGGGAGGTGGCCGGAGTCGTGGCGGCGACCTTTGCCGAGCTCTATCCGGGTTTCGGGGTGCGCGGGCGGAACCGGGGGCGTTTCCTGCGCGCGCTGACGGGCCGGCCGCCCGCGACCGAGGCGGCGTTGTTCGCGCGGATTTCGCAGGCCCTGACCGGGCTCGACGACGCGCATGTCGGGCTGACCGCGACGATCGCCGGCGAGACCCGCACGATCGAGAGTGGCGAGGCGGCGACGCTGGTGCGGGCCGGGCGGGACCCACGGCTCGGGGCGGACCTGGACGCGCGGCGGCGGGCCTGGGGACGCGATTATCGCGCCGGCCTTGCCGCGCTGCTCGACGGGGGCGGGCACCAGGCCGCCGATCGCCGGGTGATCTGGGGCCGGATCGGGCGGATCGGCTATCTCAACATCCTGACCATGGGCGGGTTCGATCCCGACGCGGCCGACGACGACCCGGCCGCGCTCGACGCCGCGCTGGATGCGGTGATCGCCGACTTCCGCGACCTGCCCGGCGTGATCGTCGACGTCACCAACAACCGCGGCGGCTATGACTCGATCGCGCTGCGCATCGCCGGACGGTTCGCCAACGCGCGGCGACGGGCGTTCGCGAAGCGGCCGGTCGGCGGGGACGTGCCCCCGCAGGCATTCGACGTGATCCCGTCCACGCGCGCCCGCTATCTCGGCCCGGTGACGCTGGTGACGAGCGACGTGACGGTCAGCGCGGGCGAGGTGTTCGTGCTGGCGATGCGCGCGCTGCCGCAGGTCCGTCACCTCGGCGCGGCGACGCGGGGCGCGCTGTCGGACCAGTTGGTCAAGCCGTTGCCCAATGGCTGGACGCTGACGCTGCCGGCCGAGCGCTACACCGACCCCGCCGGGCGATCGGCCGAGGGCATCGGCATCGTACCGGCCCGGCCATCGCCGCCCTTTGCGCCGGATCACCGCAGCGCGATGGCGGCGATCGCCCGGGCGATGGAGTCAGGGGCGCGGTGACGGCGTCGCGCCGGGCGGGGATGTAGCGGGACCGGGTGCACGACGAACGCCGTCGAGGTCGGCGGGGCCGCGGGTCGGGACGGCGGCGGGCGTGGGTGTCGGGGTCGGAACCGGGGTGGGCCCGAGCAGCACCTGCTGGCGCATGCACTGGTTCTTGGCCGGGCGGGGGGTTTGCTGGCAGTTCCAAAGGGATCGTTCGACCTCGATCTCCCGGTCGCGGCGGTAGCTGAAGGTCATCGCGGCGATCTGGTCGGGCGTCTGGGCGCGGGAGGCGGGGGTGGCCCTGGCGTCGCGCCAGCTGGTGACGGTGCAGCGCGGACGCTCGCCGCACAGCTTGGCCGCCCAGGCCGGCCAGCCGTCGGGCGGCAGGCCGGCGGGAAGCGTGGCGGCGAACCAGTCGGGCTCGATCTCCGCGGCGGCCGCGCTGCCGGTCACGGTCGCGGCTTCGGCGAGGGCGGCGGCGACTTCCTCCATCGCGGCGCCGGTCTTGTGCGCGTCGGAAAAGGCGGCGATCTTCGCCTCGGTGGGCTCGGGGGAGAGCTGGCGGCGGTTGAAGGCGGGGGGCGTGCCCCACCAGCCGGTCCAGCGGAAGAACAGGTGGCTCTCGACCCGCGCGAGCTTGTCGAGGCTCGACTGCCAGTACGGCACCACCCAGTCGGTGTGGTAGTGGGTGGCGTAGCCGACCGGGCGGAACACCGCGCCCGACAGCGCGAGTTCGGCGACCTCGCGGGCGCGTTTCCAGCCGGCTTCGGAGGGCTTCCAGCGGTCGATCGCGCCGTCGCAGGTGAAGGTGAACTGGCAGCCGGTGGCGCGCTCCTGCCCCTCGAACACGACGCCGCACACGGTCTTGGGAAAGGCGGGGTGGCGAAGGCGGTTGAGGACGACCTGCGCGACCGCGCGTTCGCCCGGCGCGTCGTCGCCCGCCTCATAGAGCACCGCGGCGGCGAGGCAGTCGAGGGCGCGGGCGCGGTCCTCGGCGCTGCCGGCGAAGCGGAAGGGGCGGGCGGCGGGGTTGGGGCCGGTGACGAAGGGGACGGTGTCGTTGTACGCGCGCGCCTCGTCGGGAGAGAGGTCGACGAAGGCGACCGGCTCGACCGGGGGAAGCTCGACGGGAGAGACGACACGCCGGGGGGCGAGCTTGCGCACCTTGGCGCGGGCGCGGACCTGGCTGGGCGGGTGGAGGGCGACCCAGGTGGGGAGGGCGATCGCGACGGTGCCGATGGCTAGGAGGGCGGCGTTGAGGCGGGTCGTCATGCGCTGCCCTCACCTTTCCCACTCGCCTGCGGCGAGCGGGCCCCTTGCCTCTCCCAAGGGGAGAGGGAGTTCGCGCGATCTGCCGCCGGCATCATTGCTCCGGCAGGAAGTCCGGGACGGACAGGTAGCGTTCGCCGGTGTCGTAGTTGAAGCCGAGGACGCGGGCGTTCTCGGGAAGGTCGGGGAGCTTCTGCAGGATCGCGGCGAGGGTCGCGCCCGAGCTGATCCCGACCAGGATGCCCTCTTCGCGCGCGGAGCGGCGGGCCATGTCCTTGGCGACCTCGGCGTCGACCTGGATCACCCCGTCGATCGAGGAGGTGTGCAGGTTGCCGGGGATGAAGCCCGCGCCGATCCCCTGGATGGGGTGCGGACCCGGCTGGCCGCCGGCGATGACCGGCGAGGCGGCGGGCTCCACGGCATAGACCTTGAGGTTGGGCCATTCCCGCTTGAGCACCTCGGCGACGCCGGTGATGTGGCCGCCGGTGCCGACGCCGGTGATGATCGCGTCGAGTGGTGTGTCGCGGAAGTCGGCGAGGATCTCCTGCGCGGTGGTGCGGGTGTGGACCTCGATATTGGCGGGGTTCTCGAACTGCTGGCAGAGCCACGCGCCGGGCGTCCGGTCGACGATCTCGATCGCGCGCTCGATTGCGCCTTTCATCCCCTTTTCACGGGGGGTGAGGTCGAAGGTCGCTCCATAGGCGAGCATCAGCCGGCGGCGTTCGAGCGACATCGATTCGGGCATGACCAGGACGATCCTGTAACCCTTCACCGCCGCAACCATCGCGAGGCCGATGCCGGTGTTGCCGCTGGTCGGTTCGACGATGGTGCCGCCGGGCTGGAGCAGCCCGTCGCGCTCCGCCGCCTCGACCATCGCCAGCGCGATCCGGTCCTTGATCGAGCCGCCGGGGTTCGAGCGCTCGGACTTGATCCACACTTCCGAGCCGGGGAACAGCCGCTGGAGGCGGATGTGCGGGGTGTTGCCGATCGTGTCGAGGATCGTGTTCGCCTTCATGGCTTTGCTTCTCCGTGCTCGGGTTCGACGGTGAGGATCTCGGGCGGGTCAAAGGTCCGCGCGCGCTTGAGTTCCGGAAAGATGCGCGACCACAGCAGGGTGATGCCGATCGCCGCGCAGCCGCCGAACACCACCGCGCCGACCGGGCCGAGCAGGGAGGCCGCAAGCCCGCTCTGCGCCTCGCCCAATTCGTTGGATGCCGAGATGGTCAGCTGCGACACCGCCGACACCCGCCCGCGCATCGCATCGGGGGTGTGGAGCTGGATTAGCGAGGTGCGGACGTACACCGACACCATGTCCGCCGCGCCCGCGACGACCAGCGCCGCCACCGACAGATAGAAGTTGGTCGACACGCCAAAGGTCAGGATCGCGGCGGCGAAGATCACGACGGACACCAGCATCTTGCGCCCGACGTCCGACTTCATCGGGTTGAACGAGAACCATAGCGACGCGAACGCCGCGCCAATCCCCATGCCGGCGGCGAGGAAGCCGAGCCCGGTCGCCCCGACATGGAGGATGTCGCGGGCATAGATCGGCAAGAGCGCGGTGGCGCCGGCGAGCAGCACCACGAACAGGTCGAGCGTGATCGTCGCCAGCACCAGCCGGTTGGCGCGGACATACTGGAAGCCGTCGAGGATCCGCTGGAGCGGCCGGCGATCCCTTTGCGCGGGCGGCTGGGGCACCGGGCCGATGAGGAACATCAGGCCCAGCGCGACGGCGAACAGCACGGCGATCGTCGCGTACGCCACGTCGGGGTGGATCGCGTAGAGCAGCCCGCCGACGCTGGGCCCGGCGATGGTGCCGGTCTGCCACGCCAGGGTCGAAATCGCGATCGCGGTGGGCAGGCTCTCGCGCGGCACGAGGTTGGGGGCGAGCGCGGAATAGGCGGGGCCGGCAAAGGCGCGCGCGATCCCGACGAACACCGCGGCGGCGAACAGGAAGGGGAGCGACAGGTGCCCCGCCCAGGTCAGCACCCCCAGCATCAGCGCGTTGAGCGTGAGCAGCGCAGTGGTGCCGCGGACGATCCAGCGCCGGTCGACGCTGTCCGCGACAAGGCCGACCACCGGCGTCAGCAGGAACAGCGGCACGAACTGCGCGAGCCCGATCATGCCGAGCAGGAACGCCGCCTCGTTGATCGGCATCGTCTCTCGCGCGAGGCCATAGACCTGCCAGCCGATGATGATCCCCTGCGCCGACAGCGCGATCGTGCCGGCGAAGCGCGACAGCCAGTATGCGCGGAAGTTCGCGATGCGTAAGGGATGGATGGGGGTGTCAGGAAGGGACGCCATCAGATGAACCTCGTCACCCCCGCGCAGGCGGGGGTCCCGCTTCTGCCCGCAGTCCGTGAAGAAGCGGGAACCCCGCCTGCGCGGGGGTGACGGGGGAGGGGCACGTCCATCGGCAGGGCTCTTGGCATCGGCAGGGCTCTAGGCGTCCGCGGGCAACCCATGCAACCGCATCCGCCCGCATGGATTGATGTTGCGGTGAAAGCGGGACTATAGGCGCTCCCGTCTCCCCCCTACGGACCCCGAGGTTTCCCGTGGCAAAAGCCCCCGCGCTCGCGACTGCCGAGCCCCCCGTGCCCAATCGCGAGCGCCCCGCCGAACCCCAGCCGTACCAGGCGTCCAAGGACGAGCTGCTGGAATTCTATCGCCAGATGCTGCTGATCCGCCGGTTCGAGGAAAAGGCGGGGCAGCTGTACGGCCTGGGGCTGATCGGCGGCTTCTGCCACCTGTATATCGGGCAGGAAGCGGTGGCGGTCGGGCTGCAATCCGCGCTGAACGGCGACACGGATTCGGTCATCACCGGCTATCGCGACCATGGCCACATGCTCGCATACGGCATCGATCCCAAGGCCATCATGGCCGAACTGACCGGCCGCGCCGCGGGGATCAGCCGGGGCAAGGGCGGCTCGATGCACATGTTCTCGACCGAGCATAAGTTCTATGGTGGGCATGGCATCGTCGGGGCGCAGGTTTCGCTCGGCACCGGGCTCGCCTTCAAGCACAAGTATTCCGGCGACGGGGGCGTGTGCCTCGCCTATTTCGGCGACGGCGCGGCCAACCAGGGGCAGGTGTACGAGAGCTTCAACATGGCGGAGCTGTGGAAGCTGCCGATCATCTTCGTAATCGAGAACAACCAGTACGCGATGGGGACCAGCGTCAACCGCGCGTCGTCGGAGGACCAGCTCTACAAGCGCGGCGAGAGCTTCCGCATCCCCGGCATACAGGTCGACGGGATGGACGTGCTCGCCTGCCGAGGCGCGGCCGAGACCGCGCTCGAATGGGTGCGCGCGGGCAAGGGCCCGATAATCCTGGAGATGAAGACCTATCGCTATCGCGGCCATTCGATGTCGGACCCGGCCAAGTACCGGAGCCGCGAGGAGGTGCAGGCGGTGCGCGACAAGTCGGACCCGATCGAGCATCTCAAGCGCCTGCTGGGCGAGCAGGGGGTCGGCGAGGACGAGCTCAAGAGCGTCGAGCAGGTGATCCGCAAGGCCGTGAACGAGAGCGCCGACTTCGCCGAGCAGACCCCCGAGCCTGAACCCCAGGAGCTGTATACCGACGTGCTGGTGGAGCGTTACTGAGATGCCGATCGCGATCAAGATGCCGGCGCTGTCCCCGACCATGGAGGAAGGGACGCTGGCCAAGTGGCTGGTCAAGGAAGGCGACCAGGTGAAGTCCGGCGACATCATGGCCGAGATCGAGACCGACAAGGCGACCATGGAGTTCGAGGCGGTCGACGAAGGGACGGTCGCGAAGATTGTCGTCGCCGAGGGCACCGACAACGTGAAGGTCGGCACCGTCATCATGGAGCTGGCGGGAGAGGGCGAAGACGCGGGATCCTCGGACGGCGATGCCGCTGCCGCGACCAAGGACGATTCGGCCGAGCCGAACGCCCGCGCCGACGAGACGAAGGCCGATGCCGACAAGGTTGAGGACTCCGCGCACCCTGCGCAGGAGAAGGTGGAGACCGGCGCGCGCAAGCTGTTCGACGCCGCGTCGCACGACGCCGCGGTGGCCGATCCGGAGGTGCCGGAAGGCACCGAGATGGTGAAGACCACCGTTCGCGAGGCGCTGCGCGATGCGATGGCCGAGGAGATGCGCGCCGACGACCGCATCTTCGTGATGGGCGAGGAGGTCGCGCAGTACCAGGGCGCGTACAAGGTGACCCAAGGGTTGCTCGACGAGTTCGGCGAGCGCCGGGTGATCGACACGCCCATCACCGAGTACGGGTTCGCGGGCGTCGGCACGGGCGCGGCGATGGGGGGCCTCAAGCCGATCGTCGAATTCATGACCTTCAACTTCGCGATGCAGGCGATCGACCACATCATCAACTCGGCGGCCAAGACCAACTACATGTCGGGCGGCCAGATGCGCTGCCCGATCGTGTTCCGCGGTCCCAACGGTGCGGCGAGCCGGGTGGGCGCGCAGCATTCGCAGAACTATGGGCCGTGGTATGCGAGCGTCCCCGGGCTGATCGTGATCGCCCCCTATGACGCGGCGGACGCCAAGGGGCTGCTCAAGGCGGCGATCCGGTCCGAGGATCCGGTCGTGTTCCTCGAGAACGAGCTGCTATATGGCCGGTCGTTCGACGTGCCCAAGCTCGACGATTTCGTGCTGCCGATCGGCAAGGCGCGGGTGATGCGGCCGGGCACCGACGTGACGATCGTCAGCTACTCGATCGGGGTCGGCGTGTCGCTCGAAGCCGCCGAGCAGCTGGCCGGCGAGGGGATCGAGGCGGAGGTGATCGACCTTCGCACGCTGCGCCCGCTCGACCGGGGAACGGTGCTGAAGTCGCTCGCCAAGACCAATCGGCTGGTGGTGGTTGAGGAAGGCTGGCCGACCTGCTCGATCGCGTCGGAGGTATGCGCGTTCGTGATGGAGGAAGGGTTCGACGACCTCGACGCCCCCGTCGCCCGCGTCGCCAACGAGGACGTGCCGCTGCCGTACGCCGCCAACCTCGAGAAGCTGGCGCTGATCGACGCCGCCCGGGTGGTGAAGGCGGTGAAGAAGGTGTGCTACAAGGGGTGACGCGATCGCCGCCGCTTCGGGACGAAGCGGCGGGGGGTCAGGTGCTGGTCACCTTGTCGGTGTAGCGATTGCAGGTCATCTTGTCGGCGGTCTTGACCTGATCGTTCGGATTGAAGATCTTGGCAAAGTTGCGCCGGTCGCGGACGATGTACGACGCGATGTAGCGAATGCGACGCTGCCCCGACAGCCAAGTGCCGAACACCGGCTGGTACTGGTAATTGATCTCGACGAACATGACCCCGGATGAGGTGGGCGCCACCACCTTGCCGCCGGTCGGGCCCATACCGCCGATGGCGGTGTTACCCTGATAGGCGGTGCCGGTATCCGAACCGGCGGTGATGGGTGTGTCGCCATAGTGCGACTTCCAGTCATCGCCCTGCTTCAACCCCAGGCAACGCTGCCAATGGATGCGCTGGACATCTTTGTCGTCGGCTTCCAAGCTTGACAGCGTCACCCGTCCATATTTCGGGAGATTAAGCTGCTGCCCCTGTGTCTGGGTCGCCGCCAGCACGTCGTTGATGTCGATCTCCCGCAGCTGCTGGGAGGTAAGATTGCTGTTGTCGCCGACCCGCGAAGCGTTGTCCGCGAGCGCGAGCGCGACCTGACTGACGCGAAGGTTGGTCAGCGCATAGTTGGCGATCTCCACGCCGTAGCATGTCGTGAGCAGCAGGGGCGGCAGCGCCAGCGCGAACTCCACCATCGCAACGCCGCGTGTATGGCGGACCAGGGAGGAAAGCTTCGGCATCAGTCGCATATCGTCTTCACCGCCGTCACCTTCTGCGACGCATAAGGCTGGTTCTTGAGCAGCGTCCGCGCGGTCAGCACCGTGGTGCCGCTCCAGCCGAGCAGCGCGGTGACGGGAAACAGCCGGGTGTACCTGACCTTGAGCGTGTAGAGCGTGACGTCGTTGGCGCCGCCCTGTCCGGTTCGGCTCGGGTCGGCATCCCAGCTGCCATTGCCGTTCGTGTCGTCGAAGCACTCGCCCGGATCGTACCGGTTATTGTTGTCCTTATCGACGAACGACTCCGGTTTCATGCTGGCGAAGCTGGCGTAGTTCAGGCGCTTGCTGTCCTGGATCGTGGCGGTCTTGGCGACGACGCGCACCATCTGGAGCACCCTGTCGTCGAGCGCCGACGCCTGGTCGCCGCCGCCCTGGATCGACGAGTCGCGTCCCGCCTTCTGGATCGCGCCGTCGAGGATCGATTGGACATAGGCCTGGTATACGATCTCGCCACCGCCCATCAGCATGAACAGCATTGGCGGGATCACGAATGCAAATTCAAGGACGGTGACGCCGCGACGGTCGCGCCACAGCCGGTGCAGGGTGCGGTTCATTTTGACACCCGCAGCATTGCGACTTGCTTGGCAATTTTCTCGAACTCAGCCGACAGGCCGTCGCCGCTGGTCGTGTCGAGTGCTTGGGCTTCCGTGGTCGCGCACTTCTTGAGCTCGGTCGTCGAGTCGAGGCCGATCGCGACGGTCCACACGTCGATGTTCAACGACTTGGCGGCGTCGCATTCGGCCAAGAATCGCGCGTTGTGGTACGCCTTGAGATTGTCGAAATCACCGCCGCTCACGCGCCGTCCGAACCATTCGAGCCCATACATGCTGAGGCTGGTCGTTGAAGGCGACATATCCCCGTCAGTCAGGAACACGATTACGCGTTTCGGCTGTTGCCGCCCGGGCCAGGCAGTGGTGTCGGCAGCGAACATGCCATTAGGTGCGAGCAGCCGCGTACCCCAGATCATGCCGAGGTCGTGATATGTGCCGCCGATCGGTTTGAAGTCGACCGCGTCAACATAGGCCGCAATGTCGCTCGCCTCCATCTTCGCGAGGCGGCGGATTGGCTTGCCGCACGCGACGTTGCCGTTCTCGAATTTACTCGATTCGGCAAACCAGGGCGCCGCGTCGTCGCCATCGCCATTCGACGTGTACTCGGCGGTGCTGCTATACGCGCGTGCCGCATACCACCGGCCGTTGCTGCGGTAGTAGTAGATCGTGTTGTTTCGGCCATAAGTGACCTCAGGCCACAAGGGTCCCCATGTCGCGGTTCGGTCCTGGGGATCGAGGTCGGCGGGGAGCGAGCCGGTCGTGAAGCTGGTGGTGCCGGCGGTCGTGGGTGGTGCCTCCACGCATCCGGCCCAAGAGGTCTTGGCTGTCGCTTTCTTGGTAGGGTCCTGAACCGAACGCCCCGCGATAAAGTCAGAGACGTTCTGCGTCGTCTGGCGATAGGTCCAGCGCGGGCCTACCGTCTTGGTGGTCTTGACGCACTTGTACCGGGTACCGGACTTCGTCGAGTAGCTGTTCCAGCCGTAGTTGATGATCGTCGCCGTGCCCGTGCCGCTATCGTAGGTCCAAGGCGCGCTGCTGGTGCTGTTGCCGTCCTTGGGCGTGCGCAAGTCCACCGGCTGCGCCTTGCACTGCGCCTCGGTGAGGCTGGTATCCTCGGTGACGAGATCGCCTATCTGGTAATCGTCGGTGACCTGGCGGGTTTGGTAGGTCCAGCTGCTGGCCATCAGCGCGGGCGACACGGCCATGATCGCACCGCCCGCGTTCACCGACGATGCATAGGTGACGAAGCCGTAACGGACGTTCGTGGTCGGATCGATGTTATCCTTGATCGCCTTGTAGAAGTTCTTAACCGCCGTGCGCAGCGCCGAGATGCGCGACCCCGACTTTTCCGGAACGGCATAGCCTGTGGAGCCTGCATAGCCCGTCGTCTGGTTGGGGCTGCTATTGGACGGGCGTGTATACGTTGCGGTGGTCTGATCGCCCACATAGTTGGAGCAGTCTTCGCTGCTGTCAGAAGGCAGGCACGCCATCGAGCCGGTGGTGTCGAGCACAAAGACAATGTCGGTGTCGGCGACGTCGTAGCGGGCCTCGCACGCGACGTTGAGCTTCACCGCGGGGGCGGCGAACATCTTCATGATCGTCATCGGCACGGTGGCGGTGGCGGTACCCGCGACCTGCTGGTCGGTGGTTTTGGTCGGGGTGAAGCTGACTGCTGTGGTCTGCATCCAGCCGGAGGCGAAGTTGTTGGTGAAAAACTTGCCTGCCTGGTCCGACGCCTTGGCGTCCAAGGTCGCGTTGTTGCTCGACTCCATGAACTTGCGTCCGGCGAGCACGCCGGCGTCGCAGGCCTGCTGGAGGCGGACCTTGACGACGTACATGCGGGCGGTGTCGATCGCGGAGCCGGCGAGCGCGGTGACCGGGATCATCGATGCGGCCATGATCGCCAGCGTGTTGCCCGCCGTGTCCCGGACGAGCCGCGCCGCCGTCCGCCGTTCTGGCCCGTTTACCGGCATGATGCACCCGAGTTGCTGTTCCACCCGACGGGCCTTGCACCGGGGATGGATAAGCCTAGCTCAAGGATCGTGGTGAGCGCGGATGGTTAATGCGACGGAAGGACGTCGGGCAGCGGAGCGGCGGTTGATCCTGAGCTACGCGCGGGCACCCGCGCGGGAGGGGATCGCGGCGCTGCTCGCGCTCGACGATACGCTGGGACAGATCCTGCGCACCACGCGCGAGCCGCTGGTTGGGCAGATGCGGCTGACTTGGTGGCATGAGGCGCTGGTCGCGCTGGACGGGCGTACGCCGCCGGCCGAGCCGGTGTTGCGGGGGCTTGCCGGGCATGTGCTGCCGGCGGGGGTGCGGGGCGCCGACCTCGCCCGGATGGTGGAGGGGTGGGAGGCGCTGCTCGATCCGCTCGACCGGGCGACGGTGGAGCGGGCCGCCGCGGCGCGGGGCGAGGCGCTGTTCGGCGGGCTGGAGCAGGTGCTGGGCGTCGAGGATCGGTGCGTCGCGGCGGCGGGACGCGGCTGGGCGCTGGCGGATTTCGCGCGCGGGTTGTCCGATCCAGCGCTGGCAGAGGTCGCCGCGGCGGCGGCGCGGGGGGTGCTGGACGCGGCGCTGGGGGAGCGCTGGCCGGTGCGCGCGCGGGCGATCGGTGCGCTGGTGCTGGCGGCGCGGATGGACCTGGAGTCGCCCGCGATGCCGCCCGCGTCGCCGGGGCGGGTCGGACGGTTGCTGTGGCACCGGACCACGGGGCGCTGACTTGCCCGGCCGCCGATCGGGCGGCTACCCTGGCGGCGAGAGCGAACGAGGGGTTTGGGCATGTGGCGGTATCTGGTGGGCGGCGCGGCGGCGCTGGCGATGGCGGGGGCGGGCGTGCTGGTGTTCGGCCGGCCGGAAGCGCCCGCGGCGAGCCTGCCCGCCGCGCCCGCGCCGATCGCCGACCAGCAGGCCGACGCGCCGCTGCCCGACACGGTGCCGGAGGCGACGCCGAAGACGCGGGAGCAGAAGCGCTTCGGCCGCTACGACAAGGACCGGAACGGCGCGATCACGCGCGACGAGTATCTCGCGTCACGGCGCAAGGCGTATGCGAAGCTCGATGCCAATCACGACGGCGTGCTCCAGTTCGAGGAATATGCCGCCAAGACCGTGACGAAGTTCGCCGCCGGCGATCGCGACCGGTCGGGCGCGATGGACGCGGCCGAGTTCGCGACCACCGCGGTCAAGCGGAAACCGGCGCGGCGGCCGGCGGCATGTCCGCCGGTGCGGGCTCCCGCGGCGGAGGAGGAGGGCTGATCCACCCGGCTAACGCGTCCCGGGCGCGGTCGGTGTACATCCGCTTGCGGTCGGCTTTCTTGGTGCGGCCGGGGATGGCGGGAAACAGGCCGAAGTTGACGTTCATCGGCTGGTAGGTCTCGGCCTCCGCCGCGCCGGTAATGTGGCGGAGCAGCGCGCCGAGCGCGGTTTCCACCGGTGGTGGCGTCAGCGGTGCGCCGGCGAGCTCGGCCGCGGCGAACCGCCCCGCCAGGAGCCCGATCGCCGCCGATTCGACATAGCCTTCGCAGCCGGTGATCTGCCCGGCGAAGCGCAAGGACGGGCGCGAGCGGAGGCGCAGGGTCGGGTCGAGCAGCTCGGGCGAGCGGATGAAGGTGTTGCGGTGAAGCCCGCCCAGCCGCGCGAACTCGGCATTCTCCAGCCCGGGGATGGTGCGGAACAGGCGGACCTGCTCGGCATGCTTGAGCTTGGTCTGGAAGCCGACGATGTTCCACAAGCTACCTTGCGCGTTGTCCTGGCGCAGCTGGACGACGGCGTAGGGCCAGCGGCCGGTGCGCGGGTCGTCGAGGCCGACCGGCTTCATCGGGCCGTATCGGAGCGTGTCGATGCCGCGCTCGGCCATGACCTCGATCGGCATGCAACCTTCGAAATAAGGGACGTTCTCCCACTCGCGATATTCGGTTTTCTCGCCCGCGAGCAGCGCGGCGTGGAAGGCGAGATACTGGTCCTTGGTCATGGGACAGTTGATGTAGTCCTTGCCGCCCTTGTCCCACCTTGCGGCCATCCAGGCGGTGTCCATGTCGATCGAATCGTGGTGGACGATGGGGGCGATCGCGTCGAAGAAGGCGAGCTGGTCGCGCCCCGTCTCCGCGCCGATCGCGTCGGCGAGGAGGGCGGCGGTGAGCGGCCCGGTGGCGACGATCGCGGGGCCGTCCGGGAGCGCGTCCACCCGCTCGCGGACGATCGTGACGTTGGGATGGGCGGCGAGTGCGGCGGTGACTCCGGCGGAGAAGCCGTCGCGATCGACCGCGAGCGCGGAGCCGGCGGGGACGCGGGTGCGGTCGCCCTCGCGCAGGATCAGCGATCCCAGCGCGCGCATCTCCTGATGGAGCAGCCCCACCGCGTTCGCCTCCGGATCGTCGGAGCGGAACGAGTTGGAGCAGACCAGCTCGGCGAGGTCGTCGCCATGGTGCGCGGGGGTGCGGCCGGGGCCGTCGGGCGTTTCGGCCCCGCGCATCTCCGACAGGCGGACGCGAAAGCCCGCTTGCGCAAGCTGCCAGGCGGCTTCGGAGCCGGCGAGGCCGCCGCCGACGATGTGGATGTGGTGGGTCAAGGCGACGGGCTCCGGGAAAGGCGGATGGCGCGCCCGGCTGGATTCGAACCAGCGGCCACAAGCTTAGAAGGCTCGTGCTCTATCCATCTGAGCTACGGGCGCGCGACCGCGGTGGGGTAGCGCGGATTGCCGCCGGGGGGAACCGGGATCATAAGCCTGGAGGATGGGCGATCGGCAGGCGGGCTTTCGGCATTTCGACTTCGTGATGGCGGCGTTCGTCGCGATCCTGCTGCTGTCCAACGTGCTGGGGGCGGGCAAGGTGGCGGTGATCGAGCTTCCCTGGGGGCCGTGGCCGTTCGGGGCGGGAATCCTGTTCTTTCCGCTGTCCTACGTCATCGGCGACGTGCTGACCGAGGTGTACGGCTATGCCCGCGCGCGGCGGGTGATCTGGGCGGGAACGGCGGCGGTGCTGTTCATGGCGGGAATGGCGTGGGTGGTCGTCGCGCTGCCGCCCGCGCCGGACTGGGGCAATCAGGCGGCGTACGAGGCGGTGTTCGGGCAGGTGCCGCGGATCGTCTTCGCCAGCGTCTGCGCGTTCTGGGCGGGGGAGTTCGTCAACGCCTATGTGCTCGCGCGGATGAAGCTCATGACCCGCGGACGCTGGCTGTGGACGCGGACGATCGGGTCGACGGTGGTGGGGCAGGGGGTGGACAGCGTGATCTTCTATCCGCTCGCCTTCTGGGCTGCGGCGGGGTGGACCCCGACGCTGGTGGTGCAGGTGCTGTTCACGCAATGGGCGCTGAAGGTGGCGTGGGAGGTGGCGCTGACGCCGGTGACGTACCTCGTCGTGGGGTGGCTCAAGCGCGAGGAAGGGGTGGACGTGTTCGACGATGGGACCGACTTCACGCCGTTCCGGACGCGGGTGTAGCGGGCGCGTCCCGAACGGCAGGAAAGGCGTCAGCCCGACAGCGCGTCCAGCAGCTCCGCCACCCGGTCGAGCCGCGCGCCCGCGTCCTCGATCCGTTCGGCCAGGATCAGCCGGTCGCCCTTCTGCGCCAGCCCCGCCGCCGCCGCGTCGCCCGCGAAGTCGCGCCGGGGGGTGAGCGCCACCGCCGCCGGTCCTGCGTCGATCCGCGCAATCCGGGCCTCGCGCGCCGCCGCACGAACTCGGGCGAGCGTCATCAGCTCGGAGGCCTCTGGCGGCAGCGCGCCGAAGCGGTCCTCCAGTTCGGCCTCGAGCGCGTCGAGCGTCTCGCCATCGGTGGCGCGGGCGAGGCGGGCATAGGTGGCGACGCGCTGTTCCTCCTCGGGCATCCACGCGGGCGGGATGCGGCCGTCGACGCCGAGGTTCAGTTCGGGGGTCCAGCGCTCGACGGTCTCGCCGCGGGCGGTGCGCAGCGCGGATTCGAGCAGGTGCTGGTAGAGGTCGATCCCGATCAGCTTCATGTGCCCGGCCTGCGTTTCGCCGAGCAGGTCGCCCGCACCGCGCATGTCGAGGTCGCGCGCGGCGATCGCGAAGCCTGCGCCGAGCCGGTCGAACGCCTCCAGCGTGCGCAGGCGCTTGAGGGTGCGGGGCGCGATCTCGGCGTCTGGATCGGTGAGGAGCAGCACCTGCCCGCGCCGGCTGCCGCGCCCGACGCGGCCGCGCAGCTGGTGGAGCTGTGACAGGCCGAAGCGGTCGGCGCGCCAGATCACCATGGTGTTGGCGCGCGGCACGTCCAGCCCCGCCTCGATGATGTTGGTCGCGAGCAGCACGTCGCCGTCGCCGCGGCCGAAGCGGACCATCGCCTCGTCGATGTCGGCGGCGGGCATCTTGCCGTGCGCTTCGAGGATTTCGAGTTCGGGGACCAACCGGCCGAGCTTCTCGGCGAGCGGGGCCATGTCCTCGATCCGGGGGACGACCACGAAGCTCTGGCCGCCGCGGCTCTTCTCGCGGAGCAGCGCGGTGCGGACGGTGGCGTCGTCGAACGCGCCCACCGAGGTGCGGATCGGCTGGCGGCGTGCGGGCGGGGTGGCGATCACCGACAGCTGTTGCAAGCCCACCAGCGCGGTCTGGAGCGTGCGCGGGATCGGGGTGGCGGACAGGGTGAGGACATGGCCGGCGGACAGGTCGCGCAGCCTCGCCTTGTCGGCGGCCCCGAAGCGCTGTTCCTCGTCGATGATGACGAGGCCGAGGTCCTTGTACGCGATCCCCTTGGCCGCGACCGCGCCGGTGCCGACGACGACGCGGACCGATCCGTCCGCGAGGCCCGCCTTGACCTTCTTCTTCTCGGCGGCGGTGGACAGGCGCGACAGGCCGGCGACCTCGATCCCGGTGCCCTCGAAGCGCTCGGTAAAACTTTCGAGGTGCTGGCGGGCGAGGACGGTGGTGGGGGCGGCGATCGCCACCTGCTGCCCCGCCAGCGCGGCGGCGGCGGCGGCGCGGAGCGCGACCTCGGTCTTGCCATAGCCGACGTCGCCGATCACCAGCCGGTCCATCGGCGCGCCGGAGGCGAGGTCGGTGCGCACCGCCGCGATCGCGCGGGCCTGATCGGCGGTTTCGGTATAGGGGAAGCCGGCGGCGAAGCGTTCATAGGCGGCGGTGTCGGGTTCGAGCACCGGCGCGGCGCGGCCCGCGCGCGCCTCCGCCAGCTCGGTGAGTCCGCGCGCGCTTTCTGCGATGGCGGCGTCGATCGCGCCGCGGCGCTTGCTCCAGCTCGCGCCGTCGAGGCGGTCGAGCGTCACCGCGTCGGCATCCGCGCCATAGCGCCAGATGCGGTCCGCCTCCGCCACCGGCACCAGCCGCACGTCGTCGCCGTGGTAGGTGAGCCGGATTGCGTCGCCGGCCTCCCCCTCGGGCGTGGACAGCGTTTCGAGCCCCGCGACGACGCCGATGCCGTGATCCTCGTGGACGACGACGTCGCCGACTCGGATCTCACCGAAGTTGAACAGGCCGGTATCGCCCGCGCCGGTGCGGGTGTCACCGCGTTCGGCGCGGCTGCCGAGCAGGTCGGCGGCGGCGACCGCGAGCACGCCTTCACGCCGGAAGCCGCGATCGGCGGGCATCTCCAGCGTCATGACGCCGCCCGCCGGCGATGCGGCGAGGTCGGTCCAGGACGGGGCGTCGGCCACGTCCGCCTTGAGCGCCTTGGCGACTCGACCGCGCAGGAAGCGCAGGTCGCGAGGCGAGCCGATCAGCGCCACGCGGTCGCCGGCCGCGATCGCCTCGCGGGCGGCCTTGGCGAAGGCGCGCAAGGGCGACTTGCCCTCGACAAATCGGGCCGGCGGTTCGTCGGTGCGGGTGACGTCCAGCCGCTCGCGGGACGAGAGCGCCTTGTCCCAGCATTTTGCATCGCAGATGTCGCGAACGGCCCGCTTGGGCCGACGGCGGGCGGCATCGGCGGCGAGCGCGAGGAAGCGGCGGCGGCGATCCTCGGCCGCGTCGGGAATCGCGACCCGCGCGCCGGGCAGGTGGTCGAGCAGCGTCGCGTCGCTGCCGCCGAGCGGGGGTTCGGACACGCGGCCGAGCTCGTGCCCTTCGCAGTCGCCGATGGTGAGCTGGTCGCCGGGGTCGAAGAAGCGCAGCGATACGACCGCGCCGTCCGCCGCCTCGACCCGGATCGGCCGGTCGCTGTCTGCCGGGTAGACGTCAAGCACCTGCCCGCGCAACGCGACCTCGCCCGGCTCGTCGACCCGCTCGTCGGGAACGTAGCCGATGCCTTCCAGCGTCGCGTAGAGGTCCGCGAGGTCGATCAGCTCGCCCGGCGCCAGCCGCGGGGGCGCGGCGTCGAAGTCGTCGGGGCGGGCATAGACCCGGCCGAGCGCTTCGCCCGTGGTGATGCAGGCGATGGCTCCGCGATCGGGGGCGGCGAGGCACAGGCGGATGCGGCGGAGCGCCGACACGCGCTGGCCGACATTGGCGGGGGAGGCGGGGGCCTCGTCGCCGGGGAGCGCGTCGCTGCCGGGGCAGAACACGACCGTGGCGTCGGGGGCGGCGCAATCCAGCGCCTGCGCGACCGCGATCGCGTGGGGTTCGTCGGCGGCGGCGAAGATGAGGTCGCCGCCGCTCCCCAGCGCTTCGGCGAGCGCCGCGGCGGTCTCGGCAGCGGACAGGGGGGTGGCGGGCGCTGGTGACTTCAGGGCGGCGGAGACGGACGTCATGGCGGTCCTTGGACGGGAGAAGCCGCTCGAACGGGCAAGCGCGCGGGCCGTTCCGGCGCGTCGCGCGTTCCCGTCGCGACACGATGATGGAGGTTTCCGATGGCGGCGCGAGAGGGATGGGGCAGGAGGGTCGCGGGCGGGATCGCGTTGGCGACGCCCGCGCTGCTCGCCGCATGGTCCGGCGCGAGCGCGAGGGGCGCGGAGCGCGCGGTGCCGCAGGACGGGCGGCTGGTGGAGGTGGACGGGTCGACCCTCCACGTCGTCGAGTTGGGGGAGGGCCCGCCGATGGTCATGATCCACGGGTTGGGCGGGCAGTTGCGCAATTTCAGCTATGCGCTGACGGGGCGGCTACCGGGGCGGCGGCTGGTGCTGGTCGATCGGCCGGGGTCGGGCTACTCGCGCGGGGCGGGCGGGCCGATGGAGGTGCCTGCGCAAGCCGCGTTGGTCGCGGGGCTGATCGCCCGGCTGGGGCTGGAGCGGCCGTTGGTGGTCGGGCACTCGCTGGGCGGTGCGGTCGCGCTGGCGCTGGCGCTCGATCATCCGGAGCGGGTCGGCGCGCTGGCGCTGGTTGCGCCGTTGACGCAGGTGCAGGGCCGGGTTCCGGGGCCGCTCAGCGCCTTCGCCCGCCTGCCCCGGACGGCGCGGCTGCCGTTCGCCTGGGTGCTGGGAACGCCCGCGTCGAAGCTGGCCGGGGCGCAGACGCTCAACCATGTCTTCGCGCCCGAGCCGGTGCCCGAGGACTTTCCGGTCCGCGGCGGCGCGCTGCTCGCGTCGCGGCCGGGCAATGTCGATGCGGCGACGTTCGAGCTGGGCACGCTGGATCGCAGCCTCGCCGCGATGGTGCCGCGCTACGGCGAGCTCTCGCTGCCGGTCGGGATCCTCTATGCCCGCGAGGACCAGGTGCTCGACCCCTTGCGCGACGGGGTGCTGGCGGAGGGGCAGATCCCAGGCGCGGTGCTGGAGATGGTCGATGGCGGCCACATGCTGCCGGTCACCCAGCCCGACCGGACCGCGCGCTTCATCGAGGGGGTCGCGGCGCGTCAGACCCGGACGTAGCGGAAATACCAGACCTCGTGCCCGTGCCGCCGCGCCTTGCGTTCGTAGCGGGTCTCGGGCCAGTCGGCAGGGCGTTGCAGGAAATCCTGCGGCCCCGTCGCGGTCCATTCGAAGTCGCGGCGGGCGTTCATCACCATGGTCGCCCAGCGGCAATAGGTCGGGTCGTCGGTGCCGAGCCGGAACTCGGCGCCCGGCTTCAGCTTGGCGGCGATCGCGTCGAGCGGGCCGTTGTTGACCATGCGCCGCTTGGCGTGGCGGGCCTTGGGCCAGGGATCGGGGTGGAGCAGGTAGACACGGGTCAGGCTGGCGTCGGGCAGCCGCTCGACGACGTCGAGCGCGTCGCCCATGTGGAGGCGGACGTTGGCAAGGCCGCCGTCACGGACGTGGCCGAGCGCCTGGACGACGCCGTTGAGGAACGGCTCGCAGCCGATGAAGCCGGTGCCAGGCCGCACCGCCGCCTGCGCGGCGAGATGCTCGCCGCCGCCGAAGCCGATCTCGAGTTCGAGCGGGCGCTCCTCCCCGAACAGGGCTGCGGCGTCGAGCGGGCCGTCCGGAACCGCGACGGTCGGCAGCACCTCGTCGACCAGCGCAGCCTGGCCGATGCGCAGCTTGTGCCCCTTGCTGCGGCCATACAGGCGGCGGATGGTGCTGGGATCGTTCATCGCGCGCTACTAGCCGCACGTGGCGGCGGGAGCAAAGGCGGGCGTGGCGGGTTCACCTGGATCATGCCCAAAACTTCCGCAAAGGCCGCCGCCGAGACGGTGCTGGAGGCCGACCGTCGCGCCACTCACAAGGCGGCGCGCTATCGCGACACCCCGCTCGCCCGCGCGGCGGGACAGGCGGCGGAGATCGCGGACCAGCCGCCGCTGATCGCATTGTCGGTCGCGACGGCGGCGGTGGGGCTGTTCGTGCGCCGCCCCGACCTAGTGCGCGGCGGCACGCGGATGCTGGCGGCGCATCTGGTGGCGACCGGGATCAAGCATTTCGTCAAGCGCTCGGTGGACCGCACCCGCCCCAGCCGCGCGATCAGTGACGGCGAACACCGGTTCGAGCCGGGGAGCAGCCACGACCACGACCTGAACTCTTTCCCCTCGGGCCACCTCGCCGGCGCGGTGGCGGTGTCGCGCGCGCTGGCGCATGAGGTGAAGGGCAGCGCACTTCCCGCCGCGCTCGCGACCGGAGCGGTCGCGGCGGCGCAGGCCCCGGCGGGCAACCATTATTTCACTGACATGGCGGCGGGCGCGGCGATCGGCTGGGCGGCAGAGGCGGCGGTGGGACTGGTGTTCGACCGGGTGCTGCCGGCAGGCGGAAGCGCGGAGAGCTCCGGGGTGGAGACGCCGGTCCGCGCCGCTACTTGAACATGTCGCCGTTGACGTTGACCTGCACCTTGCCGTTCGGCCCACGCGCGGTGCGGGTCATCGGCTGGGAGGTCTGGATCATCGCCAGCACCTGTTCGGGCCGGGGCATCGCGTCGAACGCGGGATAGCCGGCGACGCTGCCGTCGACGTCGGTCAACGTCACCGAGTAGCCGCCGCTGCCCGGCATGGTGGGCAGCTTCATGCCGGGATAGACGCCCGCGGTCTTGCCGGCGTCGCCGAGCGCCAGGACGTAGCCGTCGCTGGCGGAGGCGCGGCGATAGGCACCCCAGATCCCGGTCTGCTCGCCTTCGCGGCACCAGGGCAGGGGCGCGTCGGCGGTCGGTTTCGCCTTGCCGTCCAGCACCGCGCTGGCCAGCATCGAGCCGAGCACCGCCTGACCCATGTCGGGCTTCTGCAGGGTCGCGGGCCGGAACGCGAGCGGGGTGGGGCATGCGGCGACCGGCGTCGCCGCGGTCGCGGGCGCCTTTACGCGGGGCCAGCCGAGTTCGGCGAGGACGGAGGCGAACCGCGTGTCGAGCGCGGCGGGGTCGAGCGTGGTGCTGCTCAGCCGGATCGTGACCAGCCACTCGCCGATCGGCAGCAGCGCGACGCCGGCGCTCTTGTACGGCCCGTTCGCCGGCGCGAACACGCGGCGCAGTCCCGATGCGACCGACCCGCCCGGCGGCGCGAATGCGGTGGCGGGGCCGGCGGGGCGGACGCCGCCATAGCCGGGGCGATGGGCCAGCGCGTATTCGGCGCGGTCGAACCAGATCGCCACGTCGGGAGTGGCGGCGCGAAAGATGTAGACCGTGGCCGACTCACGGATGTCGGGATCGTTGAACTGCGCGGCGACGTCCCACTCGCCCGCGGTGCTGTCGGTCAGCGCGACCCGCGGCAGCCCGGCGAGCGTCGGGCGCAGGACCAGCCCCGACGCATCGTGCTTCCAGTCCTTGCCGGCCTTGGCGGAAAGGTCGCGCGCATCGGCCGGCCCTGTTGTCGCAAGCAGCGCCGCCGCCGCCATTGCCATCCACCGCATGTCCGCCTCCCCCGCGCAACTATCGGGGGGAGGCTAGATCATCGGGGGGTCTCGTCAACTGCTCAGGCGACCGCGGCCTTGAGGCGGTCGACCAGGTCGGTCCTCTCCCAGGTGAACAGGTCGCCCTCGGGCTCGCGGCCGAAATGGCCATAGGCGGCGGTCCTGGAATAGATCGGGGCATTGAGACTGAGGTGCTCGCGGATGCCCTTCGGCGTCAGGCGGACGAGCTGGGGCAGCACCGCTTCCAGCTTCGCTTCCTCGACCGTGCCGGTGCCGTGGGTGTCGACATACACGCTCAGCGGCTCGGCGATGCCGATCGCATAGGACAGCTGGATCGTGCAGCGGCGCGCGAGGCCGGCGGCGACGACGTTCTTGGCGAGGTAGCGGGCGACATAGGCGGCGGAACGGTCGACCTTGGTCGGGTCCTTGCCGCTGAACGCGCCGCCGCCGTGCGGGGCCGCGCCGCCATAGGTGTCGACGATGATCTTGCGCCCGGTCAGCCCGGCGTCGCCGTCCGGCCCGCCGATCTCGAAGGTGCCGGTCGGGTTGATGTAGACCTTGGTTTCGTCGGTAATGAAGCCTTGCGGAAGCACGTCGCGGAACACGCCCATGACATAATCGCGCAGCTCCGCGTACTTGGCGGCGTCGGCGTTGTCGCCCTTCTCGCACCAGCCGGGCTTGTGCTGGGTCGAGACGACCAGTGCGGTCGCGGCGACCGGGACCTCGTTCTCGTAGCGCAGCGTCACCTGACTCTTGGCGTCAGGCTCGAGAAAGGGAGCGACGCCCGAGTGGCGGTCGGCGGCCATGCGTTCGAGGATTTTGTGGCTGTAGTAGAGCGTCGCCGGCATCAGCCCCGCGGTCTCGTCGGTGGCATAGCCGAACATGATGCCCTGGTCGCCCGCGCCCTCGTCCTTGTCGCCGGCCTCGTCGACGCCCTGCGCGATATGCGCGGACTGGCCGTGGAGGTTGTTGAGGAAGGTGAACTCGTTCCAGTGAAAGCCGGCCTGTTCGTAGCCGATGCGCTTCACCGTGGCGCGGACCGCCTGTTCGATCTCGGCTTCCACGCCTTCGGCCCAGGCGTCGTTCTCGTACACGCCGCGACCGCGGATCTCGCCGGCCAGCACCACGAGCTGGGTGGTGGTCAGCGTCTCGCACGCGACGCGCGCCTGCGGGTCCTTGGACAGGAACAGATCGACGATCGCGTCGCTGATCTGGTCGGCAACCTTGTCGGGGTGCCCTTCGGACACCGACTCGGAGGTGAAGATGAACTCTGCGCGCATCGGGGCCTCATAACGATATAAAGATAGCTTTATATGAGTTCCTATCGCGCACGGCGGCGGATGGCAACGCCGCAGCCCGCGAGGATAAGCGCGACCGCGGCGGTCATCAGATTGCCGATTTGCGCGAACAGCGTCGGCGGGGCGCTCGGAGGCAGGAGTACGGCGATCGTTCCGGCGCGCTCGTGCGGCACGGTGGCGAGCAGCGCGCCGTTGGCGGCGATCACCGCCGAGATACCGGTCGGGGTGGCGCGGACGATCGGTAGCCCTTCCTCGATCGCGCGCATCCGCGCCTGGGCGAGGTGCTGGGGCGGACCCCAGCGGCCGAACCACGCATCGTTGGACGGATTGAACAGCAGCCGCGGGCGGTTCGCCCGGTCGATCACCTGCCCGGAGAAGATGATCTCGTAGCAGACCTGGATCCCGAGCGCGCCGATGCCGGGGATAGCGAGCGCGGCGGGGCCCGGCCCCGGTTCGAAATCGATGTCGCCGGGCACCAGCCGCGCGAGCCCGAGCGGCTCCAGCAGCCACTTCATCGGGAGGTACTCGCCATAGGGAACGAGGTGCGCCTTGTCGTAGCGGCCGAGGATGCGGGCGCGCGCGTCGATCGCGAACACCGAATTGGCCGCGCCGACCAGCTCGTCACGCGCGTCGAAGCGGAGCGCGGTGCCGCCGAATACCAGCACGTCGCGCGGGCCGAGCAGGCTCGCGATCCGGCGGCGGAGGGCGTAGCCGGTGGCGCGGCGATAGATCCACCAGGGATAGCCGTCCTCGACCAGGTCGCGCACCACCCCCTCGGGCCACAGCACGATGCGGGGGTAGGGGGCGGGGCCGCCGGTCAGCGCCTCCAGCCGGCGCAGCACGGGTTCGGCATCGTCCTGCCCGCGCGCGTCCTGGCCGATGTTGGGCTGGACCACGACGAGGCGCGGGCCGGCAGCGGTGGCGTCCGAGGCGGCGGGCGGGTAGCTGTACGCCTGCGCGAGCAGCAGCCCGCCGAGCGCCGCCGACACGGCCGCGACCGACTCGACCCGGCGCGGCAGCAGCGCGAGCGCGCCAGCCGACGCGACGGTCAGCCCCCCCAGTACATAGGTGCCGACCCAGGCGGCGACCCCCGCGACCGGCTGCACCGGCACCCAGATCACGCCGAGCGGGTCCCAGGCATAGCCGGTGAACAGCACGGCGCGCAGCCACTCGGTCGCGATCCACGCCGCCGCGAACACCAGCACGAACCCGCCGTCGCGCGCCGGGCGGCGAAAGCGCCACGCGATCCCCGCCGCCGCCATCGGGTACACCGCCAGGTACAGCGCCAGCGCTACCGCGGCGACATAGCCGAGCTGGGGCGGCATCTTGTCCTGGAAGTCGAACGCGTGCTGGAACCAGTTGTCGTTGACGGTGAAATGCCCGACCCCGAACAGCCACCCGCGCCACAGCGCCGCGCAGAAATTCGGCGCCGCACCGACCAGCGCGATCCACCCCGCGAGGCACCCCATCGTCAGCGGCCACAGCCCGAGCGGCGCGAAGCCGCACGCGGCGGCCGCGCCGAGGAGGATGCAGAGGGGAGCGGGATGGCGGGAAATCATCGTCCTCCGTCACCCCGCCCTGTGCCGGGGTCCACGTCGCCGCAGGAGCCGCGGCCCGCTGCTCTTGCCGTCCGGTGGACCCCGGAACAAGTCCGGGGTGACGAAGTGCGATGACGGGCGTATCTGCGGCTCATGACCCTGCGCCCGTTCCACCTCGCCTTTCCCGTCCACGATCTGGCCGCCGCCCGCGCCTTCTACCGCGACGTGCTCGGCTGCGCGGAGGGGCGGTCGAGCGAGCGGTGGATCGACTTCGACCTGCACGGGCATCAGATCGTCGCGCATCTCGATCCCGCGGCCACGCCCGTCGCGGTCGCCAACGAGGTCGACGGCCATCATGTCCCGGTGCCGCACTTCGGCGTGGTGCTGACAATGAGCGACTGGCAGGCGATGGCCGATCGGGTCGCGGCGGCGGGCGTTCCCTTCGGTATCCCGCCGCACATCCGCTTTCGGGGGCAGGCGGGCGAGCAGGCGACGATGTTCTTCCGCGACCCTTCGGGCAACGCGCTGGAATTCAAGGCGTTCGCCGACGACGCGCAGCTGTTCGCCACCGATGCCCCCGTTACGGAGATCGCCGCATGAGCACCCCCATCCGCATGGACATTCCCCATCAGCTCGGCCGCACCGGCGCGCGCGACCGGGTGGATGCCAAGATCGGCAAGCTCGCCAGCCACATCCCCGGCGGCGCGGACGTGACCCATCGGTGGGAGGGCGACACGATGCACTTCACCGTAGCCGCGATGGGGCAGACGGTGAAGAGCCGGCTGACCGTGTTCGACGACCGGCTCCATGCCGAGATCGACCTGCCGGCGCTGCTCGGCCTGTTCGCCGCGCCGATCCGCGCGGCGGTGGAGCGGGAGGCGCCCCGGCTCCTGCGCTGAGCGCTGGCGCCCAGGCACCCGGACGCCACCCGGACGCCTCCCGGCCGCAGACGCCCACACGAGGGAGCGCGCGGCGATCGTGCCGTCGTTGGACGGCGCCGATCGCCTGCACCCTTGATCGAGGATCGCCCCGGATGCACGATACCCTGCCAGGACATGGCGGGGCATCACGGGGCACGGGGGTGCGTGGTGGAGGCACGGGATCATGGCGCGACGGCACGGCCGGGCACCGAGGGCCAGCGGCTGCGCAGCTGGAAGGCGATCGCGGCGTTCTTCAAGGTCGACGTGCGTACCGCCAAGCGCTGGGAGGCGACGCGCGGCCTGCCGGTCCACCGCCTGCCGGGCGACCAGCGCGGCGCGGTCTATGCCGATGCCGCCGAGCTGGCCGACTGGCTTCGCGCGGCCGGCCGGGTCGAGCCGGCCCCTGGTGAGCAGCCCCCTATCGAACTCCCCCCTGTCGAACCCGATGTCTCGCCCCCAGCGTCGGTATCGCGGCGACGGCCGGGAACCGGGCTGATCGCGGCGGCGCTGCTGGCCGCCGCGATCGTCGGTGCGGTCGCGTGGCAGCGACCGGAGGCGCAGGCCGCCGGGCGCGCGCCCGACCAGGCCTATCTGACCGGACTCTATCACCTCGGCACCCGCACCGCGCCGGGGCTGGCGCTGGCCCAGCGTTATTTCGAAACCGCGATCGCGCGCGACCCGGCCGGCGCGGACGCCTATGCCGGGCTTGCCGAGGCCCATGCGATGCAGGCGCAGTTCGCGGACGTGCCCGCCGACGAGGCGAACGCGCAGGCCGAGGCGCTGGCGGCTCGCGCGCTGGCGCTCGACCCGGCGCAGCCGCGGGCGCTGGCGCTCACGGGTTATCTTGCCTGGAGCGCGCATCGCGACCTGACCCACGCCCGCGCGCTGTTCGATCGCGCGATCGCCGCCGATCCGGACGCGGCGCAGGCGCATCTGTGGTATGCGATGGTGCTGATGCACACTGGCGATCAGCGCCGGCCGCTGGCGGAGATCGCGCGGGCGCAGGCGCTCGATCCGGGATCGCGCACCATCCTCGTCAATCGCGCGCTGATCCTGTTCCACGCGGGGCAGGTGACCGAAGCCGAACGCGTGCTGCGGCAACTGGCGGAGGTGGATCCCAAGCCGCGCTCGCCGCCCGAGTATCTGGCGACGTTGTATGCGGCGGGCGAACGCTGGGACGATTACCTGCGCGAGGCGACGCGCGCCGCGGCGATCACCGGCGATCCCGAGTGTGGGGCGATCGCCGCCGCCGCCGCGCGCGGGTGGCGCGCGGGCGGGCGGCGCGGGCTGCTGGAGGCGCGGCTGTCGGCGGAGCGCGACGCCTATGCCCGCGGACGCTATCCTGCGTTCAAGCTTGCCCAGACCGAGGCGCTGCTCGGTCGAGGAGCAGCGCGATGGCGTGGCTCGACCGGTCGCGGCAGCGACGCGAGCCGGATCTGGCCGGGCTGATGATCGAACCCGCGCTGGCGCCGCTGCGCGCGCGGCCGGGGTTCCGGCGATTGGCGGACGCGGCGGGACTGGGGGCGGTGGTCCCGAGAAGCTGACGATCGGGTCGGGCCGCCCTGCCAGGGTTCCCGTTACGCCGCTACCGCCCCGCGCTGACCCGCCACACGGTATTGCCGACGTCGTCCGCGACCAGCAGCGCGCCCGTGCGGTCGGCGATCACGCCCACCGGCCGCCCCTGCGCCTTGCCCGCCGCGTCAAGGAACCCGCCGAGCAGGTCGACCGGCTTGGCACCCTGGACCGGGAAGCCGTTCGCGCCGAACGGCACGAACACCACCTTGTAGCCCGACACCGGCTTGCGGTTCCACGACCCGTGCTCGCCGACGATCGCGCCGCGGGCGTAGTGCTGCCCCAGCCTGAGCTCGTCGGCGAAGGTCAGCCCCAGCGCGGCGACGTGCGGGCCGAGCGCATAGTCGGGGCGCTTGCTATACTGCTGCAACTGCGGGTTGCGCGGCTCGACCCGCGTGTCGAGATAGCCGCCCCAATAATACCAGGGCCAGCCGAAATGGTCGCCGAACTCGACCTGGGTCAGGTAATCGGGGGCGAGGTCGGAGCCGAGCTGGTCGCGCTCGTTGACCACGGTCCACAGCTGGCCATTGGCGGGGTTGAGCGCCATGCCCTGCGGGTTGCGCAGCCCCGCGGCATAGACCCGCCAGTTCTTGTCGGCGGGCCAGACCTGGAGAATGTTGGCGCGAAATTTCTCCGCCTCGATCCCCTTTTCGGCGATGTTGCTCGCCGAGCCGACCGCGACGAACAGTGTCCGCCCGTCGCCCGACGGGATCACCGTCCGCGCCCAATGGTTGCCGCCGCCGTTGAGCGGGATGACCTTCTCCGGCCGCGCCGCGATCCGCGTCTCGCCATCGCGATAGGGGACGCTGACCAGCGCGTCGGTATTGGCGATGTAGAGCTGCCCCTGGAACAACGCCATGCCGGTGGGCGAGTTGAGCCCGGTCAGGAAGGTGGTGCGCACCTCCGCCCGTCCGTCGCCGTCCGCGTCACGGAGCAGGATGATGCGGT
>Ga0325400_1000053_pt1 | contig 63357 bp, 65 predicted proteins | sample PopdelMetagenome_2_FD_205662 | JGI IMG/M metagenome (GOLD analysis project Ga0325400, IMG submission 205662) | Populus deltoides microbial communities from Bellville, Georgia, United States - Xylem-PdKOR-R1 | ecosystem: Host-associated > Plants > Phyllosphere > Stem > Wood/Secondary xylem... | reverse complement strand
CCTTGCCGTCCGCCACCAGCGTGCCCACGCCCGTCCTGGTATAGAAGCCCGGTATCCCCGCGCCGCCCGCGCGGCACCGTTCGGCCAGCGTGCCCTGGGGGCAGAACTCGACCTCCAGCTCGCCCGATAGATACTGGCGCTCGAACTCCTTGTTCTCGCCGACGTAGCTCGACACCATCTTGGCGATCTGGCGCGTGCGCAGCATCTTGCCCAGCCCCTCGCCGTCGATGCCGGCGTTGTTGCTGACGACGGTCAGACCGCGCACGCCGCTGTCGCGGATCGCGTCGATCAGCCGCTCGGGCACCCCGCACAGGCCGAAACCGCCAGCGCATATCGTGATGCCGTCCGCCAGCACGCCCGCCAGCGCCGCGCCCGCGTCGGGATATAGCTTGTTCATGGCTCGATCGACCCTCCTGCCGCCCGCCCCTAGCGGCGGGCCCCGGTCCCCACAACGCCGCGCGGCTACAACGTCGCGCCCCTAGAACGTTCCTGGCGCCAGCCCCAGCACCCGTTCCAGATCAGCCAGCGCCTGGTCCTCGCCCGTCACCTTGATCGCGGCCATGCCCATCGCGGCCGCCGGCTTGCAGTTCACCCCCAGGTCGTCGAGGTACACGCAAGCCTCCGCCGCCACCCCCAGCGCATCCAGCATCATGGCATAGATGCGCGGGTCGGGCTTGCGCACCCCCACCCGGCTGCTCTCGATCACGTGGCCGAACCGCGCCAGCACCTGCGCCACCGCCCGCGCCTTTGACGCGTCGCCGCTCATGCCGGCCCCGTGCCCCGACGGCACGTTGTTGGTTATGCACCCCAGCCGGTATCCGGCCGCCGCCAGCCAGTCGATCGCCGCCACCATCCGCGGCCGTATCTCACCCGCCAACAGCGCCAGCACGTCCGCGCCGCGCAGATCATGGCCCAGCGCCGCCGCCTCCGCCGCGAACAGCCGGTCGAACGCCGCACCGTCGATCTCGGCGCGCTCGAACCGTGCCCAGGCGTTGCCGTCCGGGTCGGCCGCGTTGATCCGCCGCACCAGCCCCCGCGGCAGGCCGCGTCGCGCCTCCATCCGCTCGAACGCCTCGAACGGCGAGGCCGTCACCACGCCCCCGAAATCGAAGATCACGCAGTCGCGGCGGGCGGGGCTCCCCGTTCCGGCCGGCCCCTCCTCGCTCGACATCGCCGTCACGGGCGCGACGGTCGCGCGGCGTTGTCGCGCATCGCTTCCGTCTCCGTCAGGTCGGCGACGTGCACCGTCGGCGGCCCATACCGCTGCAACGCACGGCTTCCCGGCGGCACGTCCCGAACGGCGCGCACCGTGAAGCGTTCGATCCGGTACAGGCCGGGATCGGCGGGTTCCAGGTCGAGCGGCACGTACCGCCGCGCGCGGATCTGGCGCAGCAGCACGGGCGCCACCGGCTTCAGCCCCCCGTCGTGCAGCAGCTCCGCCTCCGCGGTCCGGCCGTCGGGGCGGATCCAATAGCCCAGGTCGGCGTAGCGTATGCGCGCGTCCTGCCCCAGGGCGGCCACGTCGATCGCCGGGCCGAACAGCAGCCGCGGCCGCTCCGTCGCCGAGGATCGCAGCCGCGCCGCCAGCGCGTCCACGGCGTCCGGCTTTCCTTGGCGCACCGCGATATGCATCCGCACGATCTCGCCCGCGTCCGCCATCGACCGGCTGTCCGGCCCGGCGATCGCGACCGCCGCGTCGGCCAGCCGCCGGGCGTCGTCGAAACGCCGCTCCCACAGCGCCAGCCACGCGCGCCGGACCGCGGCCCCCGCCGCGATCTCGCGCTGACCGGCCGCGACCGCGCGCCGCTGTATCCCGCCGAACGCCCGCTCGGCCGCCACGGGGGCGCCGCGTCCCAACATGCTGTCGGCGAAGACCAGTTCCTGGCGCAGGAGGGCGGGGTCGGCGTCGCCCAACCCGTTCCGAAGCACGATCATGCTGTTGCGCCCGGCATTCCGCCACAGCCGCACGTCCCCCTCGTGCTCCGCCACCGCCGCCAGCGTCGCGTGCAGCTGCGACACGGGCACGGCCAGGTCGGCGGCATGATCCCCGTTCCGCCGGATCGCCGCCCGCAACGTCCGCCGCGCGTCGGCGTAGCGGCCGCCGGCGAACTGCTCGGTGGCGGCGCGCAACGTCTGCTCGACATCCTCGGCCGGCGGACAGGCCCGGGCCAGGCATTCCGCCAATTCCCGCTCGGCGCGACGGCCGACGACGAGCACGTCCGCCTTCGCGACCGGCGCCGGCGCGGCGGCTTGCAGCAACAGGACGAACAGGACCGGCACGGCGCGACTCCACCGCCCGCACCGCGATTGTCAAGCCTCGCGCGTGCGGCACGCTTCGAACCGGGTCGGACCACGCGACGCGTTTCGTGACGGATCATGTCCTACGGAACGCCGTACCGGCCCTGTCGTATCACCTCCACCATCCGCATCCGAGGGGGCCGCCATGACCGACCGACGTCGCAGGATCGCGATAGACGATCAGCGTTTCCTGCTGGTCGCCACCATCGAGGAAGGGCAGAACCTGTCCTTCTACGCCGGCCAGATGATCGCAGTGGAAAAGACGGACATGCGTCCCGGCGGCACCGAATTCGATTTCGACGTCCACTCGCGCCCGACGCGCGGCGGCGTGGCCGAGAACATCATGACCAACCGCACCTCGCTCCGCGACGAGTTCATCGAACGCCGGGTCAAGACCAACGTCCGCGGCCTGCTGATCAGTCCGGGCAACGCGGTCGCCGTCCTGCGGGGCAAGGCGCCGCCCGAACTGACGTACGGCGAGCTTCAGCCCCAGGTGTTCCGCAGCCGCCACCGCACCGATCCGGTCGCCTGGACCATCAACTTCCGCCGCGCCTGGTACGCCGGCCAGGGCAGCAAGACGGTCAGGCGGCCGCCACAGGCCCAATGGGCGACGGTGGCGCAGAAAGCGGGCCGGCAGGCCAACGGCAGCGCCTCGGCCGGGGCCCACGGCAACGCCGGTCCCGCCCCCGGACAGGCCGATGGCGGCGTGGGCCTGCCGACGCTGGACGCGATTCTGCGCCTCTACGTCCGCGAGGCGGACCTGACGCGATATCGGCCGTCGCCCCGCCCGTTCGGCACGGGCGACATGATCTTCGACCAACCGGGGATATTCCAGCGGCTGGGCAACATGCTCGGGATCGGGGGATGAGGGGGTCGCTCCTTCCGCTTCCGCTCCTGCTCGCGCTGGGCGCCTGCGGAACGGGGACCGCGCCGGATCGGGCGGCCGACGGCCCACCCCTCGAAGCGCCGGTCACCGGCCCTTCCGCCTATGCCGTCTTCGCGGCGGCGGACCTGGATCGGGGCTGGGACGTGCTGGACGCGATGGATACCGAGTTGCCGGAGGCACAGCGCGGCCGCATCCAGGCGCGCGGCCTCGTCTCCGGCGCATCCAAGGAGATGATGGTCCGCTTCTCCGGCACCTGTGCCCGGGACGGGGGCTTCGTGGCGGCGGTCCGGGCCGTCGCCCGACGCCGAGACGTGTCGACGGTGCGGTGCGAGGCGACGTTGCCGATCGCTTGACCCCCGACCGCCCCACCCCCGCCCGTCACCGCCGGTCGCGCGCATTGTGGCTGGCCGGGCGCGACGGCGCCGTGCCGGCGCCCGCGCGGTGGCTGGCCCGCGCCGCATCCGCCTATCAGCGCGCGCCCATCCGCGACCTGATCTCGGCCGAACCGATCGCCCTGGCGGAGGAGGCGGTGGCCGCCCTCGCCGTCCGCGCCGCGCTCCGGATCGCCGGGCGCCGCCCCCCGCATCCCGAGGGTGCCGCCCCGTCGCCCTCGGGCTGGCCCGGCAACTTGCTGGTGCTGGCGGCCTGGACGCTGCCGATGATCGCCGTCGCGGTCGCCGCGCGCTGGTGAACGCTCAATAGGCCAGCCTCAACCCCGGCCGCGGCCAGCGCGCCTTCGCCAGCCGACCCGTGCCCGACAGCGTCACATACGCGTCGCGCCTGTCCGCGCCGCCCCAGCAGATGTTGGTCGTGAACGGGTCGTCGGTGCCCACGAACTCGACCAGCTCGCCGGCCGGCGACACCACGCTGATCCCGCTCTCGCCGATCGTGGCGACGCAGATGTTGCCCCCCGCCTCCACGCCCAGCGAGTCGAAGAATTTGTAGCCCGCCGGCCTATACAGCGGGATGCCCGCACCCCCCGGCCCCGCGGCCGGGTCCACTTGGCCGGGCGCCGTCACGTCGAACGCCATCAGCCGGCACGTCCACGTCTCAGCCGCGTAGAGGCGGCGGCCGTCGGGCGACAGGCCGATGCCGTTCGGATTCTCCAACGGGAACACCGCCTCGCGGCATCCCGACCCGTCCGCCTTGGCATAGAACAGCCCGGTCACGTCGCGCTCGCGCGTCCGCGTCTTGCCGTGGTCGGAGAACCAGAAGCCGCCGTGCGCGTCGAACACGATGTCGTTGGGCCCGCGCAGGCGACAGCCGAAATCGCCGTCCGCGTACAATGTCTCGACGCGCCCGGTTTCCGGGTCGATCCGCTCGATCCGCCCGCCGGAATAGTCGCTCGCCTGCCCGTGCGGCACCAGCAGGCCGCCGCGCTCCGCCCAGTCGAACCCGCCGTTGTTGCAGCAATAGAGCATCCCGTCAGGCCCCATCGCCAGCCCGTTGGGCCCGCCGCCCGGCGTCGCCAGCACGCGGGCGCGGCCGTCCGGCGCCACCCGCGTGACGCGGCCCGCGGCGATCTCCACCAGCACCACGTCGCCGTCGGGCATCGCCACCGGCCCTTCGGGAAAGCGCAGGTCCGACGCCACGATCTGCCAGTCCGCCATCCCGTTCTCTCCTGTTCCGCGCGGCCGGGATCGGGCATGACCCCGCCCCATGACCTTGTCATCCGCCTTCCATGCCCGGCGCAAGCGCGCAGCCTACCGTTCCGGACGGTCGCGGTGAGCGCCCCCCGCACCGGCGGCCGCCTGCTGGTCGACCAGCTGGTGATCCAGGGCTGCGACCGCATCTTCACCGTGCCGGGTGAGAGTTTCCTGGCCGTGCTCGACGCGCTGCACGACACGCCCGAAATCGACCTGGTCGTCGGGCGACAGGAAGGGGGTGTCGCCTTCATGGCGTGCGCGGACGGGACGCTGACGGGGCGGCCGGGCGTGGCCTTCGTGACACGCGGGCCCGGCGCCACCAACGCCGCGATCGGCGTCCACGTCGCGCGGCAGGACAGCCAGCCGATGATCCTGTTCGTGGGCGACGTCGACCGCGGCACCCGCGACCGCGAAGCGTTCCAGGAGGTCGATTTCCAGGCGATGTTCGCGCCGCTGGCCAAATGGGCCGCACGCATCGACGACGCGGGCCGCATCCCCGAATACGTCGCGCGCGCCTACGCCACCGCGATGAACGGCCGGCCGGGCCCCGTCGTGCTGGCGCTGCCGGAGGACATGCTGCTCGACACCGTCGAGGCGACGGACCGGCCGCGGGTGGAGCGGGTCGAGCAGCCCTTCGCGCCCGGGGAAGTCGGCCGGGTGGAGGAACTGCTGGCGGGTGCCGAACGCCCGATGGCGATCATCGGCGGCGCGGGCTGGGACGTCCGCGCGGCGGAGGCTTTCGCCGCCTATGCGGATCGGGTCGGCCTTCCGGTCGCTTCCGCCTTTCGGCGTCAGGATTCGGTGCCGAACACGTCGGCGTCCTGGGCGGGCAATCTCGGCTACGGACCAAATCCGAAACTGGTGAAGCGCGTCCGCGACGCCGACCTGCTCCTGGTCGTCGGTGCCCGGCTGGGGGAAGCGACGACGGACGGCTACGCGCTGGTGACGCCCGAGCATCCGGGCCAGACGCTGATCCACGTCCATCCCGATCCCGAAGAGCTGAACAGCGCCTATCGCGCGGACATCGCCGTCTGCGCCGGCATGGCCGAGTTCGCGCGGACTATGCTGGCGCACACCTCGTTCACCGAGCCCGGGCCCGCCGCGGCCGAGGCACATGCCGAATGGGAAGCCTGGTCCACCCCCGCCCCCCGGCCGGACGCGGCGCTCGACCTCGGCCCCTGCGTCGCGGCGATGCGCGAACGGATGCCGGCCGACACGGTCGTCTGCAACGGCGCGGGCAATTATTCCGGCTGGTGGCACCGCTACTGGCGCTACGCTGGTCCCGGTTGCCAGTTGGCGCCGACGGCGGGCGCGATGGGCTACGGCACGCCCGCCGCGGTCGCCGCAGCACTCCGCCACCCCGGCCGGGCGGTGGTGGCGCTGGCCGGCGACGGCTGTTTCCTGATGAACGGCCAGGAGCTGGCGACCGCCGTCCAGCACGGGGCCGACATGCTGGTGATCGTGGTCGACAACGGCGCCTACGGCACCATCCGGATGCACCAGGAACGCGAATTTCCCGCCCGCGTGTCGGGCACCGCGCTGCGCAATCCCGACTTCGCCGCGCTGGCCCGCGCCTACGGGGCCTGGGCGGCGACGGTGGAGCGGACGGAGGACTTCGCCCCCGCCCTCGACGCCGCCCTGACCCGGCCCGGCGTGCGCCTGCTCCACCTGCGCACCGACGTGGAACAGATCACCGCCGGCACCACCCTGTCGGCGATGCGCGGCAGCTGACCATTTTTATAAGTTACGGTGGAACTGTGTTTTACCTAGGCTCAGGTGACGGCGCACGTCACGTCGTCAACGTCCGGGCCGTTCACACGTCGACGGGGGCGGCCGGATCGCCCGGCCCTACCTCGCCCCGGCCGCGCGCGGAGGGGGACAGCGTCTCGCCCGGCTCGCCGCCCTGGCCGATCGCGTCCGCCTCTCCGGGCACGCGGACTGGCTCGCGATGCCCGCCCTCGGCCGCGTGCTCGTCCAGCGTCGGGTCGCGGTCGTTGTTGTTGGCCTTGCCGTTGCCGCTATGCTCTTTCATCGCGTCGATCTCCTGTGGACCGGGTCAACGCCGGGACGCCGCGTCCGCTCCCGCCAGCACCTGCTCGAAGATCGCGGCCATCCCCTCGGCCATCCGCTCAGGGGTATAGGCCGCCGCCCGCTCGACGGCCGCCAGCCCCGCCGCCGCGTGGGCGAAGGCGTCCGACGCCAGCCGGTCCACCGCCTCGCCGAAGCCCGCGGCGTCGTCCGCGTCGACGAAGGTCGCCGCCCCGCCCCACAGCTCGCGAAAGCTCGGGATGTCAGACAGCACCAGCGGGCATCCCGCCTGCGCCGCCTCCAGCACCGCCAGCCCGAACGGCTCGAACAGCGCCGCCGACGCGAACACCGGGCGCCTGGCATATTCGGCCGCCATCGCCGCGTCCGACAGCGTCCCCAGGCAGATCAGGTCGCCGTACCGCCCCGCCGAACCGTCCGGCCCCGCCAGCGGCCCCGCCGCCCGGAACGGTGCGGCGGTTCGCGCCGCCGCCCGGTCCAGCAGCCCCACGTTCTTGGCCCGGTCCCACAACCGCCCGGCGGTGAACGCCCCGCCCGACGGATTGAACCCGCCCAGCAACTCCATCCGCCGCCGCCCGTTGCGGACGACCCGCGGCGTGAAGGCAAGGTCGTGGGCGCGGCGCACGTCCGCCGCGTGCGCCGCCGACGGCGCCACTGCCGCGGCCGCCGCCGTCAGCCCCGCGCGGCCCATGTCGCGATGCCAGCACAGGTCGGCGGGCAAGGGCCCGCGCTCGACCGCCGCCCACCACGTTGCCCGCCCGCCGTGATCGACCGCCACCACCGGCACGTCGTACCCGCCCGCCGCTCCCAACGCGGGCATGTTCAGCTGGATCACGTCCGCACCCACGTCGCGCGCCAGCGCCGCCAGCGCCTCGCCCGCGGCCAGCGTCGCCGCCGGCCCATCGGTCGACAACCCCGACTCCAGCAATCGCCGCGGCGCGGACGCGCGCTGCTCGGGGCCGGGCGGCGGACCGGTCAGCACCACCACCGCCTCCCACCCCAGCGGCACCAGCGCCGCCGACAGGTCGCACGCATATTGCCATACGCCGCCCGCGGCGTCGGCCGTCATCAGGACCCGCCTCAACGGCGTGCCCCACCCGTATCGTTCGTCATCGCCGGCCCCCAGGCGCTCATCCGGGCGATCCGTCAATCGGCGTCACGCCGCCGCGTTACCTGGATCGGTCAGGCCGCCATCAGGCCGGGGCCGGGCAGCCAGTCGGTCTGGATCACCGCGTATCGGTCGACGAAGCCGGTGAAGCGGATCAGTTCGGCCTCGTTCAGGATGCGGACGCGCCGGCCGTTGCGCTCGATCATGTTCTGGCGTTCCATCTCGCCCAGCGTGCGGTTGACGTGGACCTTGGTCAGCCCGACCGCGTCGCCGATGTCCTTCTGCGTCAGCGGCAGGTCGAAGCTCTCGACGACGCCGCCGGCCGTCACCCGCAGCCGCGCCAGGATATCGAGCAGCAGCGTCGCCAGCCGCACGATCGCGTCCGTTCGCCCGATCGACGCCAGCCGATCCGCCATCGCCACGTTCTCGGCCGCCGCCATCGCGTAGAGCAGACCCGCGAGCCGCGGCTGCGCCTTGAAGATGCGGCCCAGGTTGTTCTTGGACAATTCGGACACGATGCAGTCGCTCACCGCCGTCAACGTGTTGGCGGCGCGGGCCCAGGCGATCGACGACGTGCCCACCAGATCGCCCGCGTAATGGAACCGCAGGATCTGCCGCGCGCCCGACCGCAGCGCCTGGGACGAGTGGAGCCAACCCTGCTGGACGACGTATAATCCGTCCACCTCTCCGCCTTCCTCCATCAGGATATCGCCCGGTGCCAGCCGGGACTCACGCCTCTCCGCCCAGTCCAGGGCGTCGCGCTCCCCCTCCGTCAGGTCGAGATAGCGTTCCAGTCGGGCGGTCAGGGCGCTGCGACGCAAGGTTTCAATCCTTATCCCGAGCCAGCCGTCTGCTGCTCGTGTCGGAAGCGCAACGACGGAGGAGCCATTGCGTTGCACGCCGTCGAACGCGAAGATGTTTCCCGGTAAGGGACGACGGGGTAACGTCCCTTACCGTACGACCGCCCCTCAGTTGGACAAGCGGGGGACCGCGCACGGCCGCTTGGCGGCGGGGCGCGAAACGCTTAGTTACCGATTCATGACGGCGTCTCCCCTGCGCCCCCAGCCCGATCGGTCGCGCGACCGTCGGGTGGAGGAGTTCAGCAACCTCTGGCTGGTGCATCCGCTCTCGCGCGCCATGCTGCGTCCGGCGCTGCGGGCCGGCATCTCGGCGAACGCCGTGTCGTGCCTGGGGTTCGGCGCGGGGGCGGCGGCGGCGTGGTGCCTGTATCGACAGCCCGATCCCGTCTGGGTGGCCGCGGGGATCGCGCTCATGGTGCTGTGGCTGGCGCTGGACGGGCTGGACGGCATGGTGGCGCGCGCCACCGGCACCGCCGGTCCGCTGGGGCGGGTGATGGACGGCGTGTGCGACCACGGCAGTTTCATCTTGATCTACGTCGCGCTGGCGCTGTCGATCGGCACCGCTGCCGGCTGGCTGCTGGCGGTCGCGGCGGGCACCGCCCACGCGCTGCAGTCGAGCTATTACGAGGGCGAGCGCGCCCGTTTCCACCGTCGCGCCGCGGGCCGCGCGCCCGCCCCGGCACCCGCCTCTCCCGCCGGCTGGCTGGTGAACGCCTATGACCGGTTCGCCGGCGCGCCCGACCGGGCGGGCGCGACGCTGGACTGGACGGCCGCGACGCAGGCCGAGGTCGCCCATCGCTACGCGCGGCTGGCGACGCCGCCCATGCGCCTCCTGACGCTGCTCAGCGCCAATACCCGCGTTCAGTTGATCGCGCTGGCCTGTCTGCTAGGCGACCCCCGCCTGTTTTGGTGGGCGGAACTATTTGCCCTCACCGCCCTGGCCGCATTCGGCTATCGCCTGCATCGCCGGGCCGAGCGACGTGCGCTCGGCCTGCCCCTCGCCGCCGATCCGGCCGCCTCCCTCGTGTTCAAGGATACTAGCTGCTGATGTCCACCATTCGCGTCGCCCTGGTCGGCGTCGGCAACTGCGCGTCGTCGCTCGTGCAGGGCCTGGAATATTACCGCGAGGGGTCGAACGACCGCGCCGGGCTGATGCATTGGGAAATGGGCGGCTATCGCCCGTCCGACATCGAGGTCGTGGCCGCCTGGGACGTGGACCGCCGCAAGGTCGGGCTGGACGTGGCGGACGCCGTGTTCGCCAAGCCCAACTGCACCGCCGTGTTCGCCGCCGACCTGCCCGCCACGGGGACGGTGGTGCGCATGGGCGCGGTGCTGGACGGCGTCGCCGACCACATGGCCGACTATCAGGACGACCGCACGTTCATCCTGGCCGACGCCGCCCAGCCCAGCCGCGACGAGGTGATCGCCGAGCTGAAGCGGACCAACGCCGACGTGCTGATGAACTACCTGCCCGTAGGCAGCCAGCAGGCGACCGAGTTCTACGCCGACTGCGCGCTGGAGGCGGGCGTGGCGTTCGTGAACAACATCCCCGTGTTCATCGCGTCCAATCCGGAATGGGCCGCGCGGTTCGAGGCGGCGGGCGTGCCCCTGATCGGCGACGACATCAAGGCGCAGCTGGGCGCCACCATCGTCCACCGCGTGCTGACCGACCTGTTCGCCAAGCGCGGCGTCAAGCTGGAACGCACCTATCAGCTCAACACGGGCGGCAACACCGACTTCCTGAACATGAGCAACCACCGCCGCTTGGCGTCCAAGAAGATCAGCAAGACCGAGGCGGTCCAGTCCGTCGCGGCCGAGCGTTTGTCCGACGACAACGTTCATATCGGCCCGTCCGATTACGTGCCGTGGCAGAACGACAACAAGGTCTGCTTCCTGCGCATGGAGGGCCAGCTGTTCGGCGGCGTGCCCATGAACCTGGAACTGCGCCTGTCGGTCGAGGACAGCCCCAATTCGGCGGGCGTAGCCATCGACATGATCCGCTGCGCCAAGCTGGCGCGCGACCGGGGTCTGCGCGGCGTGGTCGACCCGGCGTCTGCCTATTTCTGCAAGCATCCCCGCCACCAGCTGACCGACGACGCGGCCCAGGCGGAAGTCGAGGCGTTCATCCAGGCCGCCTGAGGTGCTGCGAAGCGCGGTGCTGCTCGCCGCCGGCGAGGGCAGCCGGCTGCGCGCCGCCGCGCCGTCCAAGCCGCTGTGCCCCGTGGCGGGGGTGCCGCTGATCGACCGGGCGCTGGCGTCGCTGGCGCGGGCCGGGATCGATCGCGCGGTGGTCGTCACCGGCTATCTGGCCGACGCGGTCGAGGCGCATCTGGCCGCGCGGTCCTGGCCGTTGGCGGTGGAATGGGTGCGCACCCCGGATCATCGTCGACCCAACGGCGTTTCCGCGCTCGCCGCCGCCGCGCCGCTGGCGGGCGAGCCCGCGCTGCTGGCGATGTGCGACCACCTCGTCGAGCCCGCGCTCTACCGCCGCCTGGCGGAGGTCGGGCCGGGCGCAGTCGGGGACGGGGGCCTCGCGCTCGGCATCGACCGGCGGCTGGGTCACGACTGGGTCGATCCCGACGACGTCACCTGCGTCGAGACGCGGGACGACCGGATCGTCGCGATCGGCAAGGGGCTGACGCCGCACGACGCTTACGACACCGGCGTGTTCGCGATCGGCCCCGCCCTGCTCGATGCGCTGACGACGCTGGCGGCCCCCTCGCTGACGGAGGGGGTGCAGCTGTTGGCGGCGGATGGCCGGGCGCGCGTCGTCGACTGTTCCGACCTGTCCTGGATCGACGTGGACGACCCGCCCGCGCTCGCCAAGGCGGAGGCGTGGCTGGCGGCGTGACCAACCGCTATTATCAGGGTCCGCCCAGCGACCATTTCGACGGCACGCGCTTCTTCAATCCCGGCCAGCCGTCGACCGACCGGACGCTGCGCGACATGCTGCGCTGGAAGCTGGCCGGCGCGGCCCAGCGCTGGCCCCGCTCCGTCCCCGTCACCCCCGCCCGCCCCGCGCCGCGCGTGGCCGGGTTCAGGGTGACGATGGTCGGCCACGCGTCGCTGCTGATCCAGGTGGCGGGGCGCAACCTGCTGACGGACCCCGTCTGGTCGAATCGCGCCAGCCCCTTCCGCTTCGCCGGGCCGAAGCGCGTCGCGGCCCCCGGCATCGCGTTCGACGACCTGCCGCCGATCGACGCGGTGCTCATCAGCCATTGCCACTACGACCACATGGACGTGGAAACGCTGCGCCGGCTGCACGCCGCCCACGCGCCGCTGATGGCGATGCCGCTGGGCAACGACGCGATCGTCCACGCGGCCGTGCCCGGCGCGCGCACGGTCGTCGGCGACTGGTGGGACCGGCTGGACCTGGGCCAGGGCCTGGTCACGACGCCGACGCCCGCCAATCACTGGGCGAACCGCTGGCCCAGCGACGTGCGCATGGCGCTATGGAGCGGGCATTACCTCACCACCCCCTGGGGCAGCGTCTGGTTCGCGGGCGACACGGGCTACGGCGACGGCGCGATCTTCGACCGGGTACGCGAAAGGCTCGGGCCGCCCGACGCGGCGCTGATCCCGATCGGCGCCTATGCCCCGCGCTGGTTCATGGCCGACCAGCACGTCGATCCAGGCGAAGCCGTCGCCATCCTGCGCACCGTCGGCGCCCACCGCGCGCTGGGCATCCACTGGGGCACGTTCCAGCTGACCGACGAGGCGCGCGACGCCCCGCCCCAGTCCCTGGCGCAGGCGCTGGCGGCGGTGGCAATCGCGCCGGAACGTTTCCCCGCCGCCGCGCCCGGCGAGGCGTTCGAGCCCGCGCCGGACGGCTGGCGGCAGGTGACCTAGGCCGAACCGGACGTCCGCCTCGGCCTGACCACCTCAGTTCGCGGCCGTCCCCGACCCGACCCAGCGCGTCACCGCCGGGCGCAGCCGGTCGGCGATCGCCTTGCGCGCGGCGATGATGCCGATCGTCCGCCGCGCAGGCTGGCGCGACGCCTCGGGCAGGTTGGCGTTCGCGAAGGCGGTGATCTTGCCCGGCATCGCCGGGTCGTTCGAGCCCGTGCCCAGGCCGACGATGAAGCCCGCCTTGGTGCTCGACTCCAGCCAGCCGTCCACCGTCGCGCGATGCGCCGCCGCCCAGTCGAACGCGCGATCGGGATAACGGCGGGAAACGCCGCGCAGCAGCCCCGCCTTCTGCTGGGCGGTGAAGCTGTCGGTTTCCAGCAGCGCCAACGCCTTGGCGGTGTTGGCGGGGTCGCGCGCGATGCCCAGCAGGCCGACCAGCTGGTTCTTGGCGACCGGGCTGCGCTCGGCCTTGGTGATCGCCAGCAGCGCGTCCCACTCGGCCGGCGTGGCGTTGCTGGCATAGGTGGCCAGGATCGCGCCGCGGATCGCGGGCGGGATGGCGGCCGGGTCGGTCGCCAGCCGCGCGACATAGGCGCGCGCGCGCGCCGCCACCTCGGCCGAGCCGTAGGAACCCAGGCCGGCGATCAGGTCCTCGCGGACGTTGGTCACCTGCACGGCCTCGCCCTGCCGCTGGTCGTAGCCGATGCGCGCCAGCACCGGCTCCAGCTTGGCGGCCGCTTTGGCGCGCAGCGCCCGTTCGACCGGCGTGCCCTCGTAATAGCCGGTCAGGCGGCTCAGTTCGCCCGACACCATCTGCCATTCCAGTGCTTCGGCGTCGGGGGCCACGCGGTCCATCACCGCGATCCAGCGCGACAGGTCCTGGTCGCCGCTCGACGCCAGCGCGAAGTCGTCGCCCAGCTGGCCCACCCGGTCCTCCAGCGCCAGCCGCGGATAGTCGCGCACGATCGCCGCGTGGCCTGCGTCGTCGTAGCGCGTGCGGGTATAGCTGCCCTTGCCCTGGTTCAGCACCAGCGTGCCGCATCCCTTGACGGTGACGGGGGCGGGCGTCGCGCCGCTCACCAGCACGCTGGCCCCCTCCGCCTGATTGCCCGCCTGGCCGACCACGCCCAGGCGCAGCGGCACGGTCCAGGTCTGCGGCTGCTTGGACGCGGCGTCCAGGCCGAACCGCCCCTGCACCAGCCGCGCGGTGGTGACGCCGTTCGCGCAGGTCGCCCCCTGCAACGTCACCAGCGGCACGCCGCCCTGCAGCGTGAAGCCGCGCGCCACCTCGGCCACCGGCCGCCCCGCCAACGGGGGCAGCTCGCCCCATAGCTGGTCGGTGACCGTGTTGTTGTACTTGTACTTGGCCATGTAGCGGCGGATGCCGTCGCGGAACGGATCGGCGTCGATCGTCGACTCGATCATGCCGATCACCGCCTGGCCCTTGGCATAGGTGATGCTGTCGAAGGACTCGCTGATCTGGTCCGGCGTTTGGACGGGACGGACGATGGGGTGCGTCACCGCGGTCGCGTCGATGCCCATCGCGCCCTCGCGCGCCTCGGCCACTTCCTCCGCGCGGGCCTGCCAGCCGGGGTTCAGGTCGTTGGTGGCCTTGCTCTCCATCCAGGAGGCGAAGCCCTCGTTCAGCCACAGATCGTCCCACCAGCGCATGGTGACCAGGTCGCCGAACCACTGGTGCGCCATCTCGTGCGCGACCACCGTGTGGATGCGCTGATAGGTGCTGGCGGTCGAGATCTTGGGATCGAACAGCAGCGTGTTCTCGAAATAGAAGATCGCGCCCCAATTCTCCATCGCGCCGAAGAACTGGCTGGATCCGGGCCCGGCGATCATGTCCATCTTGGGCAACGGATAGGGCTGGCCGAAATAATCGTTGTAATAGCGCAGCAGCTTGCGCGCCGACGCCAGCGCGTAATCGCCCTGGTCCACCACGCCGCGGCGCGTCACCATGCCGATCTCGACGTTGCCTTCCTTGACCGTCTTGCGCTCCAGGTCGCCCATGCCCAGGAACAGCAGGTAGCTGGACATGATCGGCGTCTCGCCGAACGCGTAGAATTGCGTGCCGTCCGCCCGCCGCGTCACCTGGCCCGGCATGTTGCTGATCGCCAGCTGGCCCGCGGGCACCACCGCGGACAGGCGGAACTTCGCCTTGAACGCCGGCTCGTCCCACATCGGCGCGAAACGGCGGGCGTCGGGCGCCTCGAACTGCGTCGCCAGCATCCGGCCTGGCGTGCCGTCGACGTTGGTGTAATCGGTGGCGAACAGGCCGGCGGCCGACTGATTGATCTTTCCGGTCCAGGTGAACGCCACCTGATGCCGGCCGGGACGCGCCTCGGCGGGCAGCGTCAGCGTGACCTGCTGGGCCGCCGCGTCGACGCGGTGGGGCACCGGCTTGTTGTCCCAGGTCGCGGTGCCGATGGACAGGTCGGCGCCGTTCAGCACCACGGTGCGCGTCGCCTCGCGCACGTCCACCGTCACCGTCTCCGACCCCGAAAATGTCAGCGCCTTGGCATCCGGCGTGACGGAGATGTCGTACAGGACGGGCACGACCGACTTGGGCAACTGCCCCTGCGCGAGCGCGGGGCCGGACGCGGTCAGCGCCAACAGGGCGACGAGCTTCTTCATGAACGGACCTTCGGGCAAGACAATGTTACACCGCCCCTAGCGCAACGGGCCGGCCGCGCAAACGGGGCGGGCATCTGGCGGGGTGCTGGACAGGCGGGCCCGCTCCGGTAACATCGGCGGCCATGCTGCCGCCCGCCCTGTCCCGCCTGCGCCTGCCCGTCATCGGCTCGCCGCTGTTCATCATCTCCGGTCCGGAACTGGTCATCGCCCAGTGCAAGGCGGGGATCGTGGGCAGCTTCCCGGCGCTCAACGCGCGGCCCGCGGCGTTGCTGGACGAATGGCTGCACCGCATCACCGAGGAACTGGCCGCGCACAACCGCGACCATCCCGACCGGCCGGCGGCCCCCTTCGCGGTCAACCAGATCGTCCACCGCTCCAACGACCGGCTGGAACAGGACCTGGCCGTGTGCGCCAAGTGGCAGGTGCCGATCGTCATCACATCGCTCGGCGCGCGTGAGGAACTGAACGTCGCCGTCCACGGCTGGGGCGGGATCACGCTGCACGACGTGATCGACGACCGCTTCGCGCGCAAGGCCGTCGAGAAGGGCGCGGACGGGCTGATCGCGGTGGCGGCGGGTGCGGGCGGGCACGCTGGCCGCCTGTCGCCCTTCGCCCTGGTGTCCGAGATACGGCAATGGTTCGATGGTCCGCTGGCGCTGTCGGGGTCGATCGCGACGGGCGGCGCCGTCCTGGCGGCGCGAGCGATGGGGGCGGACCTCGCCTATATCGGCTCGCCGTTCATCGCGACCGACGAGGCGAACGCCGACGACGCCTACAAGCAGGGCATCGTGGAGGGCCGCGCATCGGACATCGTCTACTCCAACCTGTTCACCGGCGTGCACGGCAACTACCTGCGCGGGTCGATCGAGCGGTCGGGGCTCGACCCGGACAACCTGCCGCAGGGCGACCTGAAGACGATGGATTTCGGGGGCGGCAACGGCTCCAAGCCCAAGGCGTGGCGCGACATATGGGGATCGGGCCAGGGCATCGGCGCGGTCGACGCGGTGGAGCCGGTGGCCGTGCGGATCGAGCGGCTGGCGCGAGAGTATGAGGCGGCGCGCGCCCGCGTGGGCGGCGGAACGGTGCTAGCCGCGTAGGGGTGGGCCTACGGCGCCCGCATCCCCTCCGTCGCGCCGAACAGGTCGAGCATGGCGGGCGTCACCCAGCCGTAACGATAGTTGAGCTGGAACAGGGCGAACAGCGCCGTCGCGACCACCGTGGTCCACAGCGCCAGCCGCCCGAGCCGGAACTCGTGCGGGGCACTGTCCGCCTGCCCCGGTACTGCCTGCCCCCCCGCCTCATGGGTAGTGCGGACGCCCCAAGGCAGGACCAGGAACACGCTGAAGGCCCAGAACAACAGGTAGATGGCGAGCGCGGAGGTCCAGCGCATGAGCCCCCGCCCTCCCCCTCAGGCCTCGATCAGCAGCACGTCGACCACGGGCTTCTTGCCCGTCCAGCGCGTCGCCACGCGCCGCACCGCCAGCCGCACGTCCTCACGCAACCGGTCGGCGGGGCGGCGACGCCCGCGCACCGCCTCCACCACCGCGTCCACCGCGTCGGCGATGAAGGGCTCGCGGTCCTCCTCCACCGGCACGCCCTGAAGGCGGACCTGCGGCTGGCCGAGCAGGCGCCCGTCGCGCACCGCGGCGGCGACGGCGATCTGGCCGTTGACGGCGATGCGCCGCCGCTCGTTCATGGTCGATCCGTCGGCGGGCAGGATCACGTCGCCGTCCAGCACCAGCCGGCCGACGGTGGCGTTGCCGACCTTCTTGGCCGGGCCGGGGGCCAGGCGGACCACGTCGCCGTCGCCCTGTAGCAGCGCCTGCGGGATGCCCCGTTCCTGGCCGAAACGCGCGTGCTCGGCCATGTGGCGCTGCTCGCCGTGGACGGGGATCAAGAGGTCGGGGCGCAGCCACTCGTACATACGCGCCAGTTCGGGCCGGCCGGGGTGGCCGGAGACGTGGACGTGCGCCTGGCGATCGGTCACCGTCTCGACGCCCTGGGCGGCCAGCTGGTTCATGATGCGGCCGATTGCCACCTCGTTGCCGGGGATCTGCTTGGAGGAGAAGACGACCGTATCCCCCGTCTCCAGCCGGATGGGATGCGACTTGTCGGCGATGCGGCCGAGTGCTGCGCGCGGCTCGCCCTGGCCGCCGGTGGCGACGATCAGCACGCGGTTGCGCGGCAGGCGCATGGCGGCGTCGAAGTCCACGACCTCGGGGAAGTCCGCCAGGTAGCCGGTCGCCTTGGCGACGCGGACGATGCGGTCGAGCGATCGACCCGCGACGCACAGCCGCCGCCCGGTTTCCTCGGCGACCTTGGCGAGCGTCGACAGGCGGGCGACGTTGGACGCGAAGGTGGTGACGACCACCCGGCCCTTCAGCCCCGCGATCGTCTCCGCCAGGCCGCGGCGCACGTCCGCCTCGGAGCCGGACGCACCCTCGTTAAAGACGTTGGTGCTGTCGCACACCAGCACGTCCACGCCCTCGTCGCCGATCGCCGACAGCTGCTCGGGCGTGGCGGGCTTGCCGACCACGGGATGCGGATCGAGCTTCCAGTCGCCCGAGTGGAAGACGCGCGCGACGGGCGTCTCGATCAGCAGCGCGTTGGCCTCGGGGATCGAGTGCGACAGCGGCACGAAGCGGACCTGGAACGGCCCGGCGGTGAAGCCCTGGTCGGGCTGGATCACCTTGATCCGCACGCGGTCGGAAATGCCTTCCTCGTTCAGCTTCTCGCGGATCAGGCCGGCGGTGAAGGGGGTGGCGTAGAGGGGCACGCCCAGATCCTCGGCGAGGTAGGGCAACGCGCCGATATGGTCCTCATGCCCGTGGGTCAGCACGAGGCCGACCAGGTCGTCGCGGCGTTCCTCAATGAACTGGAGGTCGGGCAAGATCAGGTCGACGCCGGGATAGGCGCCGTCGGCGAAGGTGACGCCGCAATCGACCATCAGCCACTTGCCCTGGCAGCCATACAGGTTGACGTTCATGCCAATCTCGCCCGAGCCGCCGAGCGCGCAGAAGAGAAGTTCGTTGTCGGGAGTCATCAAAATCCTTGGAAATTAGCGGAAGGGAAGCCCGTTGGGGCAAGAATAGGGGTGGCCGGACGTCCGGCCTGTCGCGTCAGATATGGGCGTTCCGCACCATGATCGCCAGACCCTGGATCGTGAGATCGGGCTCCAGCGCGTCGAGCACATCGGTGTGGCGGTCGAACAGCACGGCGAGCCCGCCGGTGGCGACCACGGTGACGGGGCGGCCGACCTCGGCCTTCATGCGCGCGATCAGCCCCTCGATCATCGCGAGATAGCCCCAGTAGATGCCGATATGCATCTGGTCGATCGTGTTGCGGCCGATTACGCCCAGTCCCTCGCGCGGGGCCTCTATGGCGACGCGGGGCAGCTTGGCGGCGGCCATCACCAGCGCGTCGAGCGACAGGTTAATGCCCGGCGCGATGATCCCGCCCTTGTAGCTGCCGCGATAGTCGCTGACGTCGAGCGTGGTGGCGGTGCCGAAATCGACGGTGATGAGGTCGCCAGCGTGCAGTGCGTGGGCGGCGATGGTGTTGACCACCCGGTCCGCGCCGACCGAGGCGGGGTCGTCCACGTCGACCTCTACCGTCCATTCCAGCGGCTGGCGCCCGGCGATCAGCGCGTCGGTCTTGAAGTATTTGGAGGCGAGCTGTTGCAGGTTGTGCAGCGCGCGCGGCACCACGGTGGAGACGGCGACGACGTGGACGTCCGCGCGCGAGAACCCTTCCAGGTCGAGCAGCTGGCTGAGCCACACGGCGTATTCGTCGGCGGTGCGCCGGGGGTCGGTGGCGATGCGCCAGCGCGCGCGCACGTCGCGGCCGTCGACCAGCGCGAAGACCACGTTGGTATTGCCGGCATCGATCGCGAGCAGCATCGGATTTCCTAGATCAGGAAGACGTCGGCGGCGTGGATGACACGCCGGTCCCCGCCCGCCAAGCGCAGGTTGAGCGCCCCGTCGGGGGCGAGCCCCTCGAACAGCCCGTCGAGCTCGGTGCCGTCGGGCAGGCGGACACCCAGCGCGGTGCCGCGGGGGTGCGCCCGTTCCGACCAGCAGGCGGCGACGGCGGCCAGCCCCTCGCCCCGCCAGCGCGCCAGCCAGCGGGCGAAGGCGTCGGCCAGCGTCGGCAGGAGGTCGGCCGCGGCGACGGTCGCGCCCAGCGTGGCCAAGTCGGTCGCGGGGCGGCCCGGCAGGTCGGGGTGGCTGGTCAGGTTGACGCCCAGGCCGCACACCACCGCGTCCCCCTCGCGTTCGAGCAGCACGCCCGACAGCTTGGCGCCGCCCACCAGCAGGTCATTGGGCCATTTGATGCGGGGCGCGGCGGGGCCGGCGGGCAGATAGGCGGCCACCGCCTCCTGCACGGCGACGCCGGCCACCAGCGCCAGCGTGGCGGCGGGCGGGTCGGGCGCGCGCAGCCGGACCAACGTGCTGGCGTAGAGATTGCCGGGCGGCGAGGCCCAGTCGCGGCCCTGGCGCCCGCGCCCGGCCAGCTGGCGTTCGGCGCGGAGCCAGATCCCTTCCGCCGCCCCCGCGCGGGCGAGCGCCAACAGGTCGGTGTTGGTCGATCCCGTCTCGGCGACGGTGCGGACGACGGGGTGGGTCAGAAGATCGAGCGCGCCGCCTGGAGCGTCCACCCGCCCAGCGGCAGCAGCAGCAGCCAGCCGGCCGGGGACACGACCACCGCGGCCACCGCGATCAGCCCGCCCTCCACGCGATCATCAAAGGCGGTGCCGCAGCCATAGGCGGGGGCCGGATCGTCGAAGTACATCACCTTGATGACGCGCAGATAGTAGTAGGCGCCGATGACGGAGGCCACAAAGCCCGCCACCGCCAGCGGATACAGCCCCGCCTCCACCGCGGCATTGAATACTTCCAGCTTGGCGAAGAAGCCGAGCAGCGGCGGGATGCCCGCCAGCGACAGCATGAACACCGCCATCGCCAATGCCAGTCCCGGCCGGGTCCGCGACAGGCCGGCCAGGCTGTCGATCGTCTCAACCGGCTGGCCGTCCTGTCCACGCATCTGGAGCACGACCAGGAAGGCGCCCAGCGTCATCGCGACGTAGATGGCGAGGTAGTAGAGGACGGAGGCCACACCCTGCGGCGTGCCGGCGGCGAGCCCGATAAGCGCGAAACCGACATTGTTGATCGACGAATAGGCCAGCAGCCGTTTGACGTTCGTCTGGCCAATCGCCGCCACCGCCCCCAGTATGATCGACGCCAACGCCGCGAAGATCACGATCTGGCGCCATTCGTAGAGTGCGGGGCCCATCGCTTCGATCGCTACGCGGACGCCCAGCGCGGTCGCCGCCACCTTCTGCGCGCTCGCGAACAACGCGGTGACGGGGGTCGGCGCGCCCTCGTACACGTCGGGCGTCCACATGTGGAACGGTACGGCCGCGAGCTTGAACGCGAGGCCCGCGAACACGAACACCAGCCCGAACAGCAACCCCGTGGTACGCGGGCCGGCATAGGCGGCGGCGATGCCGTCGAACAGCGTCGTGCCGCTAAAACCGTAGACCAGGCTGATGCCGTATAGCAGGATGCCCGACGCCAGCGCGCCCAGCACGAAATACTTCAACCCCGCCTCGGCCGAGCGCTGATCCCGGCGCATAAAGCTGGCGAGGACGTAGGAGGCGAGGCTCTGCAGCTCGAGGCCGACATAGAGCGTCAGCAGGTCCGTGGACGACACCATGATCGACGCGCCGGCGGTCGAGAGCAGGATCAGCACCGGATACTCGGGGCGCAGGTCGTCACCCGTCGTCCGCTCGAAGAAGCCCGGTGCCATGACGATCGCGACCGCGGCGGCGACGTAGATTAGCACCTTGGCGAAGCCGGCGAAAGCGTCGCCCCGGAACGCACCCTCGAACGCGATCGCGCCCGACGAAGCCGGGCCCGCGAGCGCGATCAAGGCGCCCGCGATCACGACCACCGAGGTCCAGGACAGCGCGCGCGTCGACGACTGCCCGCCCCAGGCCGCGACCAGCATCAGCGCGATGGCACCGAGCGACAGGATCAGCTCGGGCAGGATGACGGCGAGGTTGGCCGCGTAGCTCATGGATGCGCGCTCCCAGCGCTGGCTATGTGTTCGCCGCCATGCGCGGCGGGGGTGGCGGGGCGGCCAGCGGTGGGGCGGCTGTCGCTGATCGGCGAGGCGGGTTCGATCCGGGCCAGCAGGCGGCCGACATCGGCGCGCATCGGGGCCATGAAGCTTTCCGGATACACGCCCATCCAAAGCACCACGCCAGCGATGGGCGCGAGCAGCCACATCTCGCGGCCCGACAGGTCGCTCATGCCGCGCACCTCGTCCGACTTGATCTCTCCGAACGCGACGCGGCGGTAGAGGTAGAGCGCGTAAGCCGCGCCCAAGATGATGCCGGTGGTGCAGAGCAGCGCGTACCAGGTGGAGATCTGATAGGCCCCCATCAGCGACAGGAACTCGCCTACGAAGCCGCTGGTGCCCGGCAGGCCGATCGACGCCATGGTGAACAGCAGAAAGAACACGGCGTATTTGGGCATATTGATAGATAGCCCGCCGTAGCGCGCGATCTCGCGGGTATGCAGCCGGTCGTAGATCACGCCCACGCACAGGAACAGCGCGCCCGACACCAGCCCGTGGCTGAGCATCACGATCATCGCGCCCTCGATGCCCTGGCGGTTGAACGCGAACAGCCCCACGGTGACGATCGCCATATGCGCGACGGACGAATAGGCGATCAGCTTCTTCATGTCCGACTGCACCAGCGCGACCAGGCTGGTATAGATCACCGCCACCGCGGACAGCGCGAAGATCAGCCAAGTCAACTCGGCCGAGGCCTGCGGGAACATCGGCAACGAGAAGCGCAGGAAACCGTAGCCGCCCAGCTTCAGCAGCACGCCGGCCAGGATGACGGACCCCGCGGTCGGCGCCTGGACGTGCGCATCGGGCAGCCAGGTATGGACGGGCCACATCGGCATCTTGACCGCGAACGACGCGAAAAAGGCCAGCCACAGCCACGTCTGGACCTGGGGCGGGAAGTCGTAGGCCATCAGGCGCGGGATGCTGGTCGTGCCCGCCTGATCCGCCATGTACAGCATCGCCACGAACATGACGACGGAGCCGACCAGCGTGTACAGGAAGAACTTGTACGACGCGTAGATGCGGTTGGCGCCACCCCAAATGCCGATGATGAGGTACATCGGGATCAGGCCGGCTTCGAAGAAGATGTAGAACAGGTACAGGTCCTGCGCCGCGAAGGTGCCGATCATCAGCACCTCCGTGAACAGGAAGGCGGCCATGTATTCGGGCACGCGCTGCTTGACCGACGCCCAGCTGGCGCCGACGCAGATCGGCATCAGGAAAACGCTGAGCATCACCAGCATCAGCGCGAACCCGTCTATGCCCAGCGCCCAGGCGAAGCGGCCGAAGACGGGCTGATACTCGACGAATTGCCACTGGGCGCCGCCCACGTCGAAGCTCGCCCAGAGCAGGATGCCCAGGGCGAAGTCCACCAGGGTGGCCGCGAGCGCGAGCCGGCGCGCATTCTCCGCGGACAGGAAAAGGCAGGCCACCGCGGCGAGCGCGGGGACGGCCAGCATCACGGACAGGATCGGGAAACCCATGGCGCGATCAGCCCGCGATGGCCCAGGTGACCGCGGCGGTGAGCCCGATCAGCATGACGAAGGCATAGGTGTAAAGATATCCCGTCTGGAGCCGCCCGGCCGCGCGACTGCCTACCTGGACCAGGAAGGCGGAGCCGTTGGGGCCGAAACGGTCGATCGTCTTCTCGTCGCCGCGGTGCCAGAGCAAGCGGCCGATCGCGAAGGCGGGGCGGACGAACAGCAGGTCGTACAGCTCGTCGAAATACCATTTGTGGAGCAGGAAGCGGTAGCCGATCCGGAACTGCTCCGCGACCGCCGCCGGGAAGCCGGGCGAGCGGATGTACGTGAACCAGGCGCCCCACAGGCCCAGCAGCATCGCGATCGTCGCCGACAGCTTGATGAGCGTCGGCACGCCGTGCATCTCGTGCATCAGATGCTCGCGGAACGCGATGGAACCGCGCCAGAAATGCTCGCCCGCGTCGGGCTCGATGAAGAAGCCGTGGAACACGAAGCCGGCCGCGATCGCGCCCAGCGACAGCACGATCAGCGGCACCAGCATCGGCCCTGGGCTTTCGTGCGGGTGGTAACCGCCGGTGCCGGCGGGCAGGTCCTGTTGCGAGGGGCTGTGGACGGAGGGGGCGTCACCGCTGTCTTCCGCCTTGGTGGGATTGCCGTGCGCCTCGTCGGGGTGACCATCGTCGTGGACGCCGTGATGCCCGTGGTCGTCATGGCCGTGGCCGTCATGCAGCGAGTGCTGGATGTGCTCCGACGCCGCCCAGCGCGGCGTGCCCCAGAAGGTCAGGAACATCAGCCGCCACGAATAGAAGCTGGTCAGCGCCGCCACCAGCACGCCGATGAACCACGTACCCTGCTGACCAGCGGCCCAGCTGGCCTCGATGATGGCGTCCTTGGAATGGAAGCCGGCGAAACCGATGCCCAGCGGATTGCCGAACACGGCCGGCAGCCCGACGCCCGTGATGGCCAGCGTGCCCATCATCATCGCCCAGAAGGTGACGGGGATCGAACGGCGCAGGCCGCCGTAATAGCGCATGTCCTGTTCGTGATGCATCGCGTGGATCACCGAGCCGGCGCCCAGGAACAGCAGCGCCTTAAAGAAGGCGTGGGTGAACAGGTGGAACATCGCTGCGCCGTACGCACCGACGCCGGCGGCGAAGAACATGTAGCCCAGCTGCGAACAGGTGGAATAGGCGATCACCCGCTTGATGTCGGTCTGCACCAGCCCGCAGGTGGCGGCGAACAGGCAAGTAGCGGCGCCGATGCCCATGACGACGTGCAGCGCCACCGGCGACGCCTCGAACATCGGCGACAGGCGGCAGATCATGAAGACGCCCGCCGTCACCATGGTAGCGGCGTGGATCAGCGCGGACACGGGCGTCGGCCCCTCCATCGCGTCGGGCAGCCAGGTATGGAGGCCGAGCTGCGCCGACTTACCCATCGCGCCCACGAACAGCAGCAGGCACAACACGGTCATGGTGTCGAACCGCCCGCCCAGGAAACCGATGGTGGAGCCCGCCATGTTCGGGGCCGCCGCCAAGATCGCCGGGATCGAGACGGTGTCGAACACCAGGTAGGTGCCGAAGATGCCGAGCATGAAGCCCAGGTCGCCGACGCGGTTGACCACGAACGCCTTGATCGCCGCCGCGTTGGCGCTGGGTTTGCGGAACCAGAAGCCGATCAGCAGATAGCTGGCGAGGCCCACCCCTTCCCAGCCGAAGAACATCTGGACGAGGTTGTCCGACGTCACCAGCATCAGCATGGCGAAGGTGAACAGCGACAGATAGGCGAAGAACCGCGGCTGGTCCGGGTCCTCGGCCATGTAGCCCCAGCTGTACAGGTGGACGAGCGCCGACACGCTGGTGATGACGACCAGCATGACCGCGGTCAGCGCGTCGACCTTCAGCCCCCACGCCACGGCCATGTCGCCGGAGTGGATCCACTCAAACACCGGCGCGACGTAGGGCTGCGTCTCGCCGCCCAGGAAGGGCAGGAATATCGCCCAGCTGAGCAGCGCCGAGCCGAACAGCGCCGCGGTCGTCACGACTTTGGCCGGCGCGTTGCCGATGGCACGGTTGCCCAGCCCCGCGACGAGCGCGGCCAGCAGCGGCAGGAAGACGACCAGCGTTATCAACCGTGTTACCCCTTCATCCGGTTGACGTCGTCGACCGCGATGGTGCCGCGACCGCGGAAATAGATCACCATGATGGCGAGCCCAATCGCGCTCTCGCCCGCGGCCACCGTCAGCACAAACATCGCGAACACTTGGCCCACCAAGTCCTGAAGCGAGGCGGCGAAGGCAACGAGGTTGATGTTCACCGCCAGCAGGATCAGCTCGATCGCCATCAGGATGACGATGAGGTTCTTGCGGTTCAGGAAGATGCCCAGCACCCCCAGTGTGAACAGCACCGCCGCCACGACGATGTAGTGGATCAACCCTACGGTCACAGCTGCACCCCCTGCCCGATCTCGGGCTTGACGTTGCGGATCGCGTCCTGGGGACGGCGTGCGTTCTGGCGCGCCACCGACTGGTAGCGCGTGCCCTTGCGCTCGCGCTGCGTCAGCACGATCGCGCCGATCATGGCGACCAGCAGCACCAAGCCCGCCCCTTCGAACACGAACAGGTAGCGCGTGTAGATGACGCGGCCGATCGCCTCAATATTGGGCACCTCGGCCGCGATCGGTGCCGCGCGCCGCGCCAGCTCGATACCGCCCGCCGTGTACGCGCCCAGCCCGATCACGATCTCGGCCAGCAGCGCCGCCGCCAGCGCCAACCCCAACGGCAGGTAGCGCACGAAACCCTCGCGGACGCGCGCCACTTCGATGTCGAGCATCATCACCACGAACAGGAACAGCACCGCGACCGCGCCGACGTAGACGATCACCAGCAGCATCGCGATGAACTCAGCGCCGACCAGCACCATCAGTCCGGCCGCATTGAAGAACGCCAAGATCAGCCACAGCACCGAATGGACGGGGTTGCGGACCGAGATGGTGAGTGCCGCGGAGACGATCACCACGCTCGCGAAGATGTAGAAGGCTATGGCCTGGATCAACGACCCGTCCCCGTTACCGGGGCGTGCGAGGCCCCTTCCCTAGATCACGCAGTCCGCCGGGGCGGGCCGCAGGTGCCCTACCGATAGGGCGCGTCCGCCGCAAGGTTCGCCGCCAGCACGCGCTCCCACCGGTCGCCGTTGTCGAGCAGCTTGGCCTTGTCGTAGATCAGCTCCTCGCGCGTCTCGGTGGAATATTCGTAGTTCGGCCCCTCGACCACCGCGTCGACCGGACAGGCTTCCTGGCACAGGCCGCAGAAGATGCACTTGGTCATGTCGATGTCGTAGCGCGTGGTCCGGCGGCTGCCGTCATCGCGCGGCTCAGCCTCGATGGTGATGGCCTGGGCGGGGCACACGGCCTCGCACAGCTTGCACGCGATGCACCGCTCCTCGCCGTTCGGATAACGACGCAACGCGTGCTCGCCGCGGAACCGCGCCGAGACGGGGTTCTTCTCGAACGGGTAGTTGATCGTCGCCTTGGGTTTGAAGAAATAGCGCATGGTCAGCGCGTGCGCCTTTACGAACTCCCACAGCGTGAAGGACTTTACGATATGCGCGACGCTCACGAACCAACTCCCACGCGCATCCACATCAGGACGCCGCTAACGAGGAAAACCCAGAACAACGATACGGGCAGGAACACCTTCCACCCCAGCCGCATCAGCTGGTCGTAGCGGTAGCGCGGCACCGTCGCCTTGACCCAGCTGAACAGGAAGAAGAAGCCCAGGATCTTGACGAACAGCCACACAATCCCCGGGATCGCGTAGAGCGGTGCCCAGTCGATCCAGGGCAGCCAGCCGCCCCAGAACAAGGTCGCATTGAGCGCGCACATCAGGATGACGTTGGCGTATTCGCCCAGCCAGTAGAGCGCGAAGCTCATGGACGAATATTCGGTCTGGTAGCCGGCCACCAGCTCCGACTCTGCCTCCGTCAGATCGAAGGGCGCGCGTTGCGTCTCGGCCAGCGACGAGATGAAGAACATCACCGACATCGGGAACAGCAGCGGATTCCAGACGAAGCCGTTCAGGCCGATACCCAGCACGTTCTGCTGCGCCGCCACGATGCCCGACAGGTTGAACGTGCCCGCCCACAATACGACCGCGATCAGGATGAAGCCGATCGCGACCTCGTAGCTGACCATCTGCGCCGCCGCGCGCAGCGCCGAATAGAAGGGGTATTTGGAGTTGGACGCCCAGCCGGCGATGATGATGCCGTACACGCCCAGCGACGACGCCGCGAGCACGTAGAGCAGCCCGACGTTGATGTCCGCCAGCACCACGCCCGGTCCGAACGGCACCACCGCCCAGACGATCAGCGCGACCGTGAAAGTGATGATCGGTGCCAGCAGGAACAGGCCGCGATTGGCGGCCGACGGAATGATCGTTTCCTGAAGAAAGACCTTTAGCCCGTCCGCGAAGCTCTGAAGCAGGCCGAAGGGGCCGACGACGTTGGGCCCCCGGCGCAGCGCCATCGCCGCCCAGATCTTGCGATCGGCATAGATTATCATCGCCACCGCCAGCATCAGCGGCAAAGCGATTACCAGAATGCCGACGATGGTCGCCGTGAACCACGCGGCCGCGTAGCTCATGCCGACCGTGGTGTTGAAGAACTCGGTCACTCCGCCGCCTCCCGGAAGTCCTGGCCGTGGATCAGCTCGGCCGAGCAACGCTGCATGGTGGGCGACGCGCGGGCGACCACGTTGGTCAGGTAGAAGTCCTGGATCGGATAGCCCTCGATCGTGCCAGCCGGCGCGCCATCGAACGAGGGCGGGTTCCAGGCGAAGGTCACCAGTTCCTGCCGCCCCAACGCTGGCACCTCGGACGCCATCGCGACGCGCAGCCCCGCCAGCGTGTCGAAGGGCAGCACCTTGCCTAAAGCATCGGCGGTCAGGCGTTCGGAGAGTGCGCGAAAGATCGACCAATCCTCGCGCGCGTCACCGGGCGGGAACACGGCACGCTCGCCGCGCTGGACACGGCCCTCAAGGTTGACCCAGGTGCCCGACTTCTCGGCATAGGCGGCACCCGGCAGCACCACGTCGGCGTGCGCCGCCCCGCGATCGCCATGGTGGCCGATATAGACCTTGAAGCCGGGGAAGCGTGTAAAGTCCGTCTCGTCCGCGCCAAGGAAGAAGGTGAGCTTGGCGTCGTATAGGTCGGCGATCCCGCCCTTTCGCGCGTAGCCTAGCATCAGCCCGCCCATGCGGCTGGCGGCCATGTGCAGGACGTTGAAGCCGTTCCAACCGTCACGCACCAGATTGAACGTTTTCGCGAAGGCCAGCGCGGGGCCGTGGCCGTTCTTCAGCCCGGCGCCGCCGACGATCACCGCCGGCCGTTCGGCCTGCTCGAAGAGGTCGCGCGCCGCCTGCGGCAGGTCGCCCAGCACCTTCAGGTCGCGGCCCAGCCACTCGACCTTGTAGCTCAGCTCCGTTTCCGGCCCGATCGCGAACACCCTGGCGCCGCGCTTGATCGCCTTGCGGACGCGCGTGTTCACCAGCGGCGCTTCCCAGCGCAGGTTGGTGCCGATGAGCAGGATCGCGTCCGCGCGCTCGATGCCGGCGATGGTGGTGTTGAAGTTGACCGCGGCGAGATTGGTGGCGTCATAGGCGATGCCCGTCTGCCGGCCTTCGAGCTTGTCCGAACCAAGCGAGCGCAACAGCGCCTTGGCCGCGTACATCGTCTCGCAGTCGACCAAGTCGCCCGCCACGGCCGCCACGTCACCTTGCGCCGCGCGCGCGGCGTTTGCGATCGCATCGAACGCCGCGTCCCACCCCGCCGCGACCAGCTTGCCGTCGCGGCGCACGAACGGCCGATCCAGCCGGCGGCGAACCAGCCCGTCGACCGCGTGGCGCGTCTTGTCGGATGCCCATTCCTCGTTGACGTCGTCGTTGACGCGGGGCAGCGCGCGCAGCACCTGGCGGCCTTTGCTGTCCAGGCGGATGTTGGTGCCGACCGCATCCATCACGTCGATGGCCGGCGTCTTGCGCAGCTCCCAGGGCCGCGCCTCGAACGCGTAGGGCTTTGAGGTCAGCGCACCCACGGGGCACAGGTCGACGACGTTGCCCGACAGCTCGGACGTAACCGCGTTCTCAAGGTAGGACGTGATCTGCATGTCCTCGCCGCGATAGATCGCGCCGATCTCCTCGACGCCCGCCACTTCCTCGGCGAAGCGGACGCAGCGCGTGCACTGTATGCACCGGGTCATGATCGTCTTGACGATCGGGCCCATATATTTGTCGGTCACCGCGCGCTTGTTCTCGGCGTAGCGGCTGTGCCCACGGCCATAGGCCAGGCTCTGGTCCTGCAAGTCGCACTCGCCGCCCTGATCGCAGATCGGGCAGTCGAGCGGGTGGTTTATAAGCAGGAATTCCATGATGCCCTCTCGGGCGTGCTTCACCATCGGCGTAGTGGTGAACACCTCTTGGTTGTCGGCGGCGGGCAGCGCGCACGACGCCTGGGGCTTGGGCGGCCCCGGCTTCACCTCGACCAGGCACATGCGGCAGTTGCCGGCGATCGACAGCCGCTCGTGATAGCAGAAGCGCGGTATCTCCTTGCCCGCGGCCTCGCACGCCTGGAGGATCGTGGCCCCCTGCGGCACCTCGACCTCGACACCGTCTACCTTGAGCTTGGGCATTACTCAGCTGCTTCCTGCATCGGGGTCAGGTCACCCCCCTGCTTTTCAATGATCCGCCGTTCCAGCTCGGGACGGAAATGCTTGATGAGGCCCTGGATCGGCCAGGCGGCGGCGTCTCCCAGTGCGCAGATGGAATGACCCTCGACCTGCTTGGTCACCTGTTGCAGCATGTCGATCTCCGACACGTCCGCCTCGCCGGTGCGCAACCGCTCCATCACCCGCCACATCCAGCCCGTGCCCTCTCGGCACGGCGTGCACTGGCCGCAGCTCTCGTGCTTGTAGAAATAGCTGATGCGGCTGATCGCGCGGACCACGTCGGTCGACTTGTCCATGACGATGATCGCGGCCGTCCCCAGGCCGGAGCCCACCGCTTTGAGCCCGTCGAAATCCATGGCGCAGTCCATGATCTGCGCCGCCGGCACCAACGGCACCGACGACCCGCCCGGAATCACCGCCAGCAGATTGTCCCACCCGCCGCGGATGCCGCCGCAATGCCGCTCGATCAGCTCGCGGAAGGGGATGCTCATGGCCTCCTCGACCACGCAGGGCTTCTCGACGTGGCCGCTGATCTGGAAAAGCTTGGTGCCGCGGTTATTCTCCGCGCCGAAGCTCGCGAACCATTCCGCCCCGCGGCGCAGGATGGTGGGCGCCACCGCGATCGACTCGACGTTGTTGACCGTGGTCGGGCAACCGTAGAGGCCCGCGCCCGCCGGGAAGGGAGGTTTCAGGCGCGGCTGGCCCTTCTTACCCTCCAGCGACTCCAGCATCGCCGTCTCTTCACCGCAGATGTACGCGCCCGCCCCCCGGTGGACGAACACGTCGAAGTCGTAGCCCGACCCGCAGGCGTTCCTGCCCACCAGTCCGGCCGCGTAGGCTTCGGCCACCGCGGCGAACAGCACCTCGGCCTCGGCGATATATTCGCCGCGGATGTAGATGTACGCCGCCCGCGCGCGCATCGCGAAGCCCGCGACCAGCGCGCCCTCGATCAGCTTGTGCGGATCGTGGCGGATGATCTCGCGGTCCTTGCACGAACCGGGCTCGGACTCGTCGGCGTTGATGACCAGGAAGTTTGGCCGGTCGTCGCGCGGCGTCTTGGGCATGAAGCCCCATTTGGTCCCGGTCGAGAAGCCCGCCCCGCCGCGCCCGCGCAGGCCCGACGCCTTGACGACGTCGATGATCCGGTCCTGCCCCAGGTCCAGCAGCGCCTTGGTGTTGTCCCAATCACCACGCGCGCGCGCCGCGTCCAGCTTCCAAGACTGGAAGCCGTACAGGTTGGTGAAGATGCGATCCTTGTCGGCGAGGGCCATCAGTCAGCGTCCGTCAGATCCAGGCGCCGCTCGACGCGGGCCAGTCGCGTGTCGATCTTGTCCATGCGCGCGTTCAGGCCGGCGACGGACATCATGATGGAGCCTAGATGCTCCTCCGTAGCCGTCATCCGCAGCTTGATGTCGCTCATGTCGCCTTCCAGCCGGTCGAGCCGCTGATCGATGCGCCGCAAGAAGACCAGCGTCAGGTTCTCAGGACCGTCGTCAGGCATGGACGTCCTTTCGATCGGCGGCGCCAGCGGTCGTCGAACCGTCCCACGCGCTCCGATAGTCGTGGTTGGCGTCCACCATCTCGCGCAACGTCGTCGGCCCGCCTTCGGGACAGCTGACGCGGCGGCCGATCGTCGAGCCGGGCTCGGGCCGCCCGCCCTTCGCCAGCGTGTCCAGCACCGCCAGCGTGCGGTCGTAGTCTAGGTCCTCGTAATTGTCGTCGTTGACCTGGACCATGGGCGCGTTGGCGCACGCGCCCAGGCATTCGACCTCGGTCAGCGTGAATAGGCCATCGGGCGTGGTACGCCCCTTGACCAGCCCGCGGTTCTTGCAGGCGGCCAGCACGTCGTCGGAACCGCGCAACATGCACGGCGTCGTCCCGCACACCTGCACGTGATAGCGGCCCACGGGTGCCAGGTTAAACATGGTGTAGAAGGTCGCAACCTCGAACACCCGCATGTACGGCACGCCGATCTGGCGCGCTACGAACTCGATCACCGGCACGGGCAGCCAGCCCTGCGTTTGCGTCTCGTCGCCGACCTGGCGCTGCGCCAAATCCAGCAACGGGATCGAGCCGGACTGCTCGCGGCCCGCCGGATAGCGCGCAAGCACTTCTTTAACCCTGCGCTGATTCTCATCCGTCCAGGCGAACGCGCCCCAACGTGCGCGAACCTCGGCCTCATCGGGAATGGTGGCGGCTTCAGCCATCAGCGGTCGCACTCCCCGAACACGATGTCCATGGCCCCCAGGATCGCGGTGGTATCCGCCAGCATGTGCCCGCGGCTCATGAAGTCCATCGCCTGGAGGTGGCTGAACGCGGTCGGCCTGATCTTGCAGCGGTAGGGCTTGTTGCTGCCGTCGGCGACCATGTAGATGCCGAACTCGCCCTTGGGGCTCTCGGTCGCGACGTACACCTCGCCCGCGGGGACGTGGAAGCCCTCGGTGTAGAGCTTGAAGTGGTGGATGAGCGATTCCATCGAGCGCTTCATCTCGGCGCGCTTGGGCGGCACCACCTTGCGGTCGGTCGATGCGATCGGACCCTCGGGCATCTCGGCCAAGCACTGCTTCATGATGCGCACGGACTGGCGCACTTCCTCGACGCGGACCATGAACCGGTCGTAGCAGTCGCCGCGCGTGCCCACCGGCACGTCGAAGTCCATGCGGTCATAGACGTCGTAGGGCTGCGACTTGCGCAGGTCCCAGGGCAGGCCGGCGGCCCGGATCATGGGGCCGGAAAAGCCCCAGCGGATCGCGTCGTCGCGGCTGACGGTCGCGATATCGACGTTGCGCTGCTTGAAGATGCGGTTGTCCGCCACGAGCGAGATCGCATCCTCGAACAGGCGAGGCAGCCGCGTGTCGAGCCAGTCGGCGATGTCGGTCAGCAGCTTGAGCGGCACGTCTTGGTGGACGCCGCCCGGCCGCATGTAGTTGTGGTGCATCCGCGCGCCGCTGGCACGCTCGAAGAACCCGTAGCAGTCTTCGCGTATCTCGAAGAGCCAGAGGTTGGGCGTCATCGCGCCCACGTCCATGACGTGGGAGCCCAGGTTGAGCATGTGGTTCGAGATGCGCGTCAGCTCGGCGAACAGCACGCGCAGATACTGGGCGCGGAGCGGCACCTCCAGGTCGAGCAACTTCTCCACCGCCAGCACGAAGCTATGCTCCATGCACATGGGCGAGCAGTAATCGAGCCGGTCCATGTACGGTAGCGCCTGGGTATAGGTGCGATACTCGATCAGCTTCTCGGTGCCGCGGTGGAGCAAGCCGACATGCGGGTCGATCCGCTCGACGATCTCACCGTCCAGCTCCATCACCAGTCGAAGAACGCCGTGCGCAGCCGGGTGCTGGGGACCGAAGTTGATCGTGTAGTTCTGGATGGTGACGTCGCCGACCGTCGGGTCGGCTTCGGTCCGCACGCCCAGCACGTGGTCGAGATGCGGGTCCATCGACGCGGTCGCGGGGGCGGCGACGTCGGCCGGATCGTCGGCGCGGATGCGGGTGTCGGTCACTGGTTCTGTCCCTGGCCCTTGGTCGGCACCACCTGCGGGTCCGCCGGACGGGCGTTGGCCGCGGCGTCGCCGGGCGGGTTGGTCCCCTTGGCGTAGCTGCCGCTGGTGCCGGCGGGCGCCTGGGCCGGGGCCTTGGCGGCGTCGGCCTTGGCGATCGTGTCGGCGGACAACGGCGTCTGCGCGCCCTTGGCCTGCGGCACCTGACCTTTCTCGTCACCGGGCAGTTGGTAAGCGGCCCCCTCCCAGGGGCTCTGGAATTCGAAGTTGCGATAATCCTGCGCTAGTTTCACCGGCTCGTAGACGACGCGCTTCTCTTCCTCAGAATAGCGCATCTCGACGTAGCCGGTCTGCGGGAAGTCTTTGCGCAGCGGATGGCCGCGGAAACCATAGTCGGTCAGGATACGGCGCAGGTCGCGATTGCCCTCGAACAGCACGCCGAACAGGTCGTACACCTCGCGCTCCAGCCAGCCAGCGACCGGCCAGATGTCGGTGACCGACGGCACAGGCGCGTCCTCGTCCGTCGTCACGCGCACCTGGATGCGGTGGTTGCGGGTCAGCGACAGCAACATGTACACGACCTCGAACCGCTCGGGCCGATCCGGATAGTCGACGCCCGCGACCTCCATCAGCTGCTGGTATTCGAGGCCCGGCGCAGTGCGCAGCAGCTCCATTGCGTCGACCAACCGGTCGCGATCGATGTATAGCGCCACCTCGCCAACGCGGTCCTGGGCGCGGATCAGCAGGCCGCCGAGCGCGGTGCGCGCCGTCTCGATCGTCTCGCCGTTCAAGTCGGCGGCGTAGGCGGGTGCGGGCGCCCTCACCGTTCGATGCTGCCCGAGCGGCGGATCTTACGCTGCAACTGCATGATGCCGTAGAGCAGCGCCTCGGCGGTCGGCGGACAGCCGGGCACGTAGATGTCGACCGGCACCACCCGGTCGCACCCGCGCACGACCGAATAGCTGTAATGATAATAGCCGCCGCCATTGGCACAGCTGCCCATCGAGATGACGTATTTCGGTTCCGACATCTGATCGTAGACGCGGCGCAGCGCGGGGGCCATCTTGTTGCATAGCGTGCCGGCGACGATCATTACGTCGGACTGGCGCGGAGAGGCACGCGGAGCGGCACCGAAGCGTTCGAGGTCGTAGCGCGGCATGTTGACGTGGATCATCTCGACCGCGCAGCAGGCGAGGCCGAACGTCATCCACCACAGCGAGCCCGTGCGCGCCCACTGAAACAGGTCCTCGGTCGAGGTGACCAGGAAACCCTTGTCGGTCAGTTCGCCGTTCAGGCTGTCGAAAAAGCCCTGATCGGGTGCCACCACCGCGCCCGCCCCGCCTTCGGGACGGTCGCCGAGCATCACGGGACCGGAGTGTGCCTCTACTCCCAATCCAACGCTCCCTTCTTCCAAGCGTAAACGAGCCCGAGCGCGAGCTCGGCGATGAAGATCATCATCGAGAACCAAGCGGTCCAGCCCAGGCTGAAAACGCTCACCGCCCAGGGATATAGGAACGCCGCCTCCAGATCGAAGATGATGAACAGGATGGCGACCAGATAAAAGCGCACGTCGAACTGCGCGCGCGGATCCTCGAACGCGGGGAAGCCGCACTCATATTCGGCCAGCTTGTCCGGATTGGGCTTGTTGGTGCCCGTGAACCGCGAGGCCACGATCGGCAGTACCACGAAGGCACCCGACAGCAGCAGCGCCACGCCCAGAAACAACAGGATCGGCAGATATTGCGACAGGTCGACCAAAGGGGTTTCCCGCAAGTGCGAAGGACGGCCGCGCTCTAAACCCCGGACCGGGCCGGAACAAGGCGTTGAGCCCATGAGAATGACTCGCAGGGCGGCCCGGAAAGGCTATGTTACCGGCGCTTGCCGGGCAGCCGGGCGCCTTAGCGCAGCGCGTTCGCGACCAGCTTGTGCAGTTTGGAATGGATCGCGTCGTTGGCGGCCAGGAACTCCGACCGCTCTAGCGCGCGGTCGGCGCCGCGGAAGTCGGTGACGAAGCCGCCCGCCTCCTTGACCAGCAGAATGCCCGCCGCCGCGTCCCAGACCTTGAGGTCGCTTTCCCAGAATCCGTCGTACCGCCCCGCCGCCACCCAGGCGAGGTCGAGCGCGGCCGAACCGAAACGGCGGATGCCCGCCACCTGCGGCGCCACCGCGCCGAAGATGCGGCTCCACTGCGCGAAGTCGCCGTGGCCCAGGAACGGGATGCCCGTCGCGATCAGGCATTCGGACAGGTCGCGCCGCGCCGACACGCGCAGCCGCTGCTCCTGGACCCAGGCGCCACGGCCCTTCTCGGCCCAGAAGCTCTCGTCGGTCAGCGGCTGATAGACCAGCGCGGTGGTGATCTCGCGCTTGCCCGACGGCAGCGGCTCCTCGACCGCGATCGAGATGGCGAAATGGGGAATACCGTGGACGAAGTTGCTGGTGCCGTCGAGCGGGTCGACGATGAACCGCGGTTTCGACGGGTCGCCCGCCACCTCGCCGCGCTCCTCCATCACGAACCCCCAGTCGGGGCGCGCCTTGGACAGTTCCTCGAACAACGTCTGCTCGCAACGGCGATCGGCCACCGTCACGAAGTCGGCCGGCCCCTTGCGGCTGACCTGGAGCTGCTGGACCTCGTTGAAGTCGCGGCGCAGGCGCGGGCCGGCCTTGCGGCACGCGCGCTCGATGACGGTCAGGAGGCCGGAATGGGCGGGCATGGGTTACTCTGGAATTGATCGGGAATGGCGGCCGGTCACGGGCAAAGCCCGTGACGTCGGACGAGCGGTGCCCGCCGGCCGGTCCGGCACGCGAGGGGCGTCAATCGGCGCGGCGTACGTATGTGCCTTCATACACATCGACCACGATCCGCGTGCCGGACGCAATGTGAGGAGGCACCATCACGCGCACGCCGTTGTCCAGTACGGCCGGCTTGTAGGAGGACGAGGCCGTCTGCCCCTTCACCACCGCGTCCGCCTCGACGATCACCGCCTCGATCGTGTTGGGCAGCTGGACCGAGATCGGCTTCTCGTCGTGAAGCTCCATCACCACGTCCATGCCGTCCTGGAGGAACGCCGCCTGATCGCCCAGGAGGTCGCGGGGCAGCGACACCTGATCGTAGGTGTCCTTGTCCATGAAGGTCAGCGCATCGCCGTCCGCGAACAGGAACTGGAAGTCCTTGGTGTCCAGCCGCACGCGCTCAACGGTTTCGGCGGATCGGAAGCGGACGTTGGTCTTGCGGCCGTCCACCAGGTTCTTCATCTCGACCTGCATGTACGCCCCGCCCTTGCCGGGCTGGGTGTGCTGGATCTTGACGGCGCGCCAGATGCCGCCCTCATACTCGATGATGTTGCCGGGACGGATGTCCACGCCGCTGATCTTCACGGGGATTGCCTGTCTGATGGAAAGAGCGAAGCGCGGCGTCTAGCCCCGCGGCCGCCCCCCGGCAAGGACGGGAAAGGGGTCGACCTCGCGCCCCTGCCACCATCGCTGCTCGGGCCGCTGACGCGTCAGGCCGAAATGCAGGTGATAATTCCGCCGACCCGCATTGCCGCTGTCGCCGACATAGCCGATCAGCTGGCCCGCGCTGACCCGGTCGCCCTCCGTCAGCCCCGCCGCATAGCCGGCCAGGTGCGCGTAATAATAGGTCCAGCGCCGGTCGGGCGATCGTTCGTAGAGCGCGGTGCCACCGAACCGGCTGTCGTACAGCTTCTCGATCACGCCGTCCGCCGCCGCCAGCACGGGCGTGCCCCGGGGCGCGGGGATGTCCAGACCCGTATGCGCGCGCAGGCCCCCGTCGCGCGGCGCGCCCCAGCTCTGCCGCAGCGCGCTGCGGGCCACGCCCTGCACCGGAACCTCCAGTTCGCCCGGCGACAGCGACACGCCGATCCGGTTCTCGACCTTTGCACGCAGCCGGTCGTTGAGGGCGCGCGCCCCCTCGCCCCCGCCGATCCGCGTCAGCAGCGCCACGCCGCCGCCCAGCAGCGCGAACAGCGCCAATATCACCCAGCCTACCCGGTTCACGGCGCGCGGCTCAGGCCCGGAACACCGCCGGCGTGCCCGGCCGCACCATCACCGCCAGCCGCGCCGCGTCCCAGTTGGTCAGGCGCACGCAACCGTGGCTCTCCGTGCGGCCGATCAGCTGCGGCTCGGGCGTGCCGTGGATGCCGTAATGCGGCTTGGACAGGTCCATCCACACCACCCCCACCGGACCGTTGGGGCCGGGCGGCAGCTTGGCCTTCTCCGCGTCGTCGCTGGCGTCCCAGAACAGGTCGGGGTTGAAGTGGAAGGGCGGGTTGTAGCTGCGCCCCTTCACCGTCCAGCGCCCCAGCGGCAGCGGATCGTGCGTCGAACCCATGGTCGCGGTGAACTGCGCCACCAGCCGGTCCCGGTCGTCGAACACGCGCAGCACGCCGCGCGACTTCAGCACCTCGATCCGCGCGGCGCGCGGTTGGCGGGCGTCGACGTTGAGATCGGACAGTGTGCGGCGCCAGTCGTCGCGTAGTTCCGGATCGTAGTCGCGGCTGCCCGGCAGCGCGTTGGGCACGACGATGGCCGTGCCCGGGGCCAGCCGCGTGCCCGGCGAGTTGAGCGCGATCAGCGCCTGGGGCGTGGTGTGGAACATCTCGCCCAGCTTCTCCAGCTGGGTACGATAGGCGAGCGCGGGCAGCCTGGCCTGCTGCTCCTCGTCGCGGGGGATGGGATTGACATAGGGGCCCGCCAGCATCGCCCGCGTCAGCACGATCCGCTTCATGGGACGCACCTGCCGATATTGCGACAATGCGCGCAGCGTCGCCGCGTCCGGCCGGCCGGTGACGGCCAGCCCCCGCGCCTCCTGGAAACCCGACAGGGCGTTGGTCAGCGCCAGCCCCGGCCGCCCGTCCAGCACGCCCGGCCCGAAACCCAGCTTGTCCAGGATCACCTGCACGTGCAGCAGGTCGCGGTTCACCGGCGGCACGCGCGGGTCGGCGGCGGGCGCCTGCGACGCGGGGCCCTGGGCGGGGGCGGATTGGGCGGGGGCGGGGGCGGGGGCGGCGAAGCCCGCGGAAGCCAGAAGGGCGGCGATCAGGATACGCGACACGGGGGCTACTCCTTCGATACGCCCCCTCAACGATCCCGCCCGCGTCCGGCTCCGCTCACCCGCCGCGCAGCACCGCGTCGAAGGCACGCACGGCCGCTGCCTCGTCGCCCGCCCAGACACCCGCCGACACGGCCAGGAAGTCGGCGCCGGCCGCCACCAGCGGCTGGGCGTTGGCAGGCGTGATGCCGCCGATCGCGACGCACGGTATCTCGAACAGCGCGCTCCACCACGACAGGATCGACGGGTCCGGCCGGTGGCGCACCGCCTTGGTGGTGGTCGGATGAAAGCTGCCGAACGCGACGTAGTCGGCCCCCGCCTCGCCCGCCTCCATGGCCAGGTGCCGGCTGTCGTGACACGTGACCCCCACCTGCGCGGCCGGGCCCAGCACGTCGCGGGCCTCGCGCGGGCCCCCGTCTTCCTGGCCCAGGTGCACGCCGTCGGCCCCCACCCGCTTGGCGAGCGATATCGAGTCGTTGACGATGAACGCCACCTCGCGGTCCGCGCAGACGCGCCGCAACGGCTCCGCCAGCCGGGCGGCGGCGTGCTGATCGACGTCCTTCACCCGGAACTGAAAGGCGGCCACGTCGCCCGCGTCCAGCGCGCGCGCCAGCCGGTCGGGAAAGCCGCCGCCCACGTCGTGGGGCGAGATCAGGTACAGGCGGCACGGCCCGCGCGCGTCGTCGCGGCGGAAATTGGCGGCGAAGCCGGGGTCGAGCGGGCCCAGCGGATCGAGGTCGTCGGTGGTCACGCGGGCCGGCCTAGCGGCTGCGCGTCGCCCGCGAAAGCATTGCCCGTGCGTACGAAAGGGATCATCATTCCCCGATGCGCGCCTTTCCCCTGCTCCCCATCGCGATGCTGGCCTGCCTGCTGGCCGGCTGCGCCACCGCCGGCTTCGACGGGCCGGTAGCCCTCGACCAGACGCAGAGCCTGGGGCGGCTCGACGTGACGCCGATAAAGGTCGAGGAGGACAGCCGCTGCCCGGACCCGGCTTGCACGGAGCCCGGCAAGCTGGTGGTGCGTGCGGTGGTCGACGGCGCCGGCTTCTCGCAGGTCGAACGCCAGTTCGTGCTGGGCCGCCCCGCCCCCGTCGACGCGCGCCGGTGGCTGGTACTGGAGTCGGCGGAACCCGGCCCCAGCCAGCAGCTGACCGCGTTCACCGGCGGCTATCGGTTCGTGTTCCGCGAGGTCCCGCCCCCGCCCGGCAGCTGATCGGCCGGACGGGACCGAGGGCTTACTCCCCGCCCTGGTAGATGGAGACGATGCGGTCGAGCATCGCCAGCGCCTCGTCGCGGGGGCGCTGGAACGTGTTGCGGCCGATGATGGAGCCGTTGCCGCCGCCGTCGCGGATGTCGCGCGCGTCCTGATACACCGCGTCCGACCCCTTGGCTGCGCCGCCGGAGAAGACCACGATGCGCCGCCCCGCGAAGCTGGACTGGACGACGTGGGCCACGCGGCTGGCCTGGGTGGACCAGTCGCCGTTCTCGTACGCCTTGGCCGCGTCCTTCTGTTCGATGTGATCGGTCGGCAGCTTCACCTTGATGATGTGCGCGCCCAGCAGGGCTGCCATGTGCGCGGCGTACGCGCCGACGTCGAGCGCCAGCTCGCCGTCCTTGGACAGGTTGCCGCCGCGCGGATAGCTCCAGATCACCGTCGCCAGGCCGGCCGCCGCCGCCTCGGCCCGCATCTCGCGGATCTCGTTCATCGCGTCGAAGATGCCGTCCGAGCCCGGATAGATGGTGAAGCCGATCGCGGCGCAGCCCAGCCGCAGCGCGTCGTCGACAGTGCCGGTGATCGCCTGGGCGATGCTGGTCGCCCAGCTGTTGGAGCTGTTGACCTTGAGGATGGTCGGGATCTGCCCGGCGAAGGTGGCGGCGCCGGCCTCCAGCATCCCCAGCGGCGCGGCGTAGGCGGACAGGCCGGCGTCGATCGCCAGCTGGTAATGGTAATGCGGGTCGTAGGCGGGCGGGTTGACCGCGAACGAACGCGCCGGGCCGTGCTCGAACCCCTGGTCGACGGGCAGGATCACCAGCTTGCCGGTGCCGCCCAGCCGCCCCTGCATCAGGATGCGGGCCAGGTTGGCCTTCACGCCGGGGTTGTCGCTCTCGTATTTGCTCAGGATGTCGCGGACGATGGGGGTGGCGGGGGTGGTCATGGTGGTTCCTCTCGTGTCTAAAGGGCGAGCCAGCGGCGAAGGGCCTGATCGACGTTGAACATCACCTCGTCCGAGGCGTGCCCGATCACCTGCGCGACGCGCTGTCGGCGTATGGCCTGGATCAGGTCGATCTCGACCTCGCTGTCCCGCCGGAGTCCGTTCCCGTCGTCTGACGGGATGGGAATGCGATACAACGCGTCCTGCGTGACCGCGCTCGTGATCGGCGCGACCGTTATCACCGGGTGGTAGGCGGTGAAGGCGTCCGCCTGGAGAACCAGGGCCGGGCGCGGCTTGGTGGAGTCGTCGCGCCCGATCGAGACGATAACGCTGCCGCGCCTCACTCCGCCGCGGTCCGGGCAGACGGATCGCCGGGGTCGTCGGCCGCGGCCAGCGCCTCCCAGGCGTCGTCTTCTTCCGTCCGGCCACGGGCCACCGCGCGCTGCGACTGACGCTTGGCCTCTGCCAGGAAAGCCGCGTCGTGCTGGTCGACGTAGCGGCGCACGGCGTCGCGGGCGATGTCGCTCTTGCTGCGGCCCTGGCCGCGCGCCACCGCCGTCAGCCGCTGTTCCAGATCGTCGTCGAGCCGGACGCCGAGCATCACCGCCTCCCGTTTAACGTGTTAAACGCCTAGGCGGCGCGCGGTCCGGTGTCAATTCGGGGCCAGCGCCGCGACCCCGGGCAGTTCGCGCCCTTCCATCCACTCCAGGAACGCGCCGCCGGCGGTCGAGACGAAGCTGAAATCGCCCGCCACGCCCGCCTGGTTCAGTGCTGCCACCGTGTCGCCGCCGCCGGCCACCGACACTAGGCTGCCCCCCACCGTCAGCGCCGCGGCGGTGCGGGCGAGCGCGACGGTGGCGGCGTCGAAGGGCGGCGTCTCGAACGCGCCCAGCGGCCCGTTCCACACCAGGGTGCGGCAGTTCTTGAGCACGTCGCCCAGCGATTCGGCGGCGGCGGGGCCGACGTCCAAGATCATCTCGTCCGCCGCCACCTCGTGCACGTTGACGGTGCGCGTCGGCGGGTTCGCCCGGAACTCGGTCGCCACCACCACGTCGTAGGGCAGGTGGACGGTGCAGTTCGCGCGGTCGGCGGCGTCCAGTATCTCGTCGGCGGTGCCGGTCAGGTCGTGCTCGCACAGCGAGCGGCCCACGTTCACGCCGCGCGCGGCCAGGAAGGTGTTGGCCATGCCGCCGCCGATGATGAGGTGGTCGACGCGGGCGACCAGATGCTTCAGCACGTCGAGCTTGCTGGACACCTTGGCACCGCCGACCACGGCTGCGACCGGATGCTCGGGATCGCCCAGCGCGCGGTCCAGCGCGTCCAGTTCGGCCTCCATCTGCCGGCCCGCATAGGCGGGCAGCAGCCGCGCCAGCCCCTCGGTCGACGCGTGCGCGCGGTGCGCGGCGGAAAAGGCGTCGTTGACGTACAGGTCGCCCAGCGCGGCGAAACGCTGCGCCACCTCGGGGTCGTTCGCCTCCTCGCCCCCGAAGAAGCGTGTATTCTCCAGCACCGCCACGTCGCCCGGCCGCATGGTGGCGAGCGCGGCCTCCGCGCCGTCCCAGTCGACGAAGCGGACGGCGCGGCCCAGCACCGCCGCGAACGGCTTCGTCACCGGCGCCAGCGACATGGTGGGGTCCGGCTTGCCCTTGGGACGGCCGAAATGGGCCAGGACCAGCACGACGGCGCCCCGGTCGGACAGTTCGGCGACGGTGGGCACAGCGGCGCGCAGGCGGGTGTCGTCGGTGACGGCGCCGTCCGCCATCGGCACGTTCAGGTCCTCGCGGACCAGCACGCGCTTGCCCGTCAGGTCGCCGTCCAGCTCGTCCAGCGTCCGGAAATTCCTCGCCACTAGCTCTCCAATCGGATCACGTCCCCGAGCCGCACCGTGCCGCCGTGGATCACGCGGGCACATGCGCCGCCGCGCCAATCCTTGTCCAGCGCCGCGAACAGGCCGGGCGCCAGCGCCTCCATCCGCTCGCACGGATCGGTGCAGCGCGTCACTTCCAGCACCACCTCGCGCCCCAGCAACAGGCGGGTGCCCGGCACCTGCGGCAGGTCGAGCCCGTCGACCAACACGTTGCAGCGGCGCGCGTGCCAGGGCAGGTCGACGCCCAGCTCGGCGGTGGCGGCGGCCCAGTCGGCGCGTTCGATCAGCGTCACCTGGCGGCGGCCCGAAGCCCCGGGCCTGCGGCGGCCGCGATGGTCGCCGACGATGCCCAGCTCCTCGGTGATGTCGGCGCGCTCGATCAACTCCATCGGCGCCAGCCGCCGCCCTTTACGCGCCAGTCCCGCGATCTGCCCCAGGCCGGGGACAACCGCCGCCAGCCCCTGCCCCACCACTGTCCGACCCGTCATCCGTCCGCCCCAAGTTCAACAGCGCACGAATGATGGAGCGTTCGGTTCCCTATCTCAATTGCGGTTCGGCTCGGAGGTGGAGCGGTTGGGCGCGATCAGCCGAGCCGGGCCATCGCGGCGGCGGTGTCGACCATGCGGTTGGAGAAGCCCCATTCATTGTCGTACCAGCTGACGACGCGCACCAGCTTGCCGTCGATCACCGCCGTCTCCAGCCCGTCGACCGTCGACGAATAGGGGGTGTGGACGATGTCGGCCGACACCAGCGGGTCCTCAGAATAAGCCAGCACGCCGCGCATCGGCCCGTCGGCGGCGGCGCGCAGCAGGTCGTTGACCTCCTGCTTGCTCGTCTCGCGGCCGGGCTGGAAGGTCAGGTCGATCAGGCTGCCGGTGGGCACGGGCACGCGCACCGCCGACCCGTCCAGCTTGCCCTTCAGCTCGGGCAGCACCTCGCCCACCGCGCGCGCGGCGCCGGTGGTGGTGGGGATCATGTTCATCGCCGCGGCGCGCGCGCGGCGCAGGTCGGGATGGATCTGATCCAGAATCTTCTGGTCGTTGGTATAGGCGTGGACGGTGGTCATCAGCCCGCGCTCGATGCCGATCGCGTCGTTCAGCACCTTGGCGACGGGCGCCAGGCAGTTGGTGGTGCAGCTGGCGTTGGATACGATGCTGTGCTCGGCCGACAGCTTGTCGTCGTTGACGCCGTACACCACCGTCAGGTCGACGTTCTTGCCCGGCGCGGAGATCAATACCTTCCTGGCCCCCGCGTCCAGATGCTTTTGGCACGACGCGCGGTCGGTGAAGAAGCCGGTGCATTCCAGCACCAGGTCGACGCCCAGGTCGCGGTGCGGCAGGTTGGCGGGATCGCGCTCGGCGGTGACGCGGACGCGGCGGCCGTCGATCACCAGGTCCTGCCCCTCGGCCGCGACCTCGCCCGGCCAGCGGCCGTGCACGCTGTCGCGCGCGAACAGCCAGGCGTTCGATTCGGCATCGGCCAGGTCGTTGATCGCCAGCAGTTCCAGGTCGCTTCCGTTTTCGCCGGCCCGCTCCAGCAACGCGCGCGCCACCAGCCGCCCGATACGACCGAACCCGTTGATCGCGACCTTGGTCATGCTATCCTCCGCTGTCGGCACGCGCCTCGCGCCCCGCCCCTGATCAGCGCTCCTGTCCTAGTCGGGGACGGGCGTGTCAACCGCGCGCGCCCACGAAGCGGCTTGCGGGCGCCGCCCGCCCGGTCCAATCCGGCACGATGACCGACCGCAGATCCCCTCCACCGGCCGACGCCACCGCCGCGTCGCGAATCGAGGCGGCGATCGGCCGGATCGAGGCGGCGCTGGCCCAGCGCGCGCGCTCGGCCGACGCGCTGCAACGCCGCCACGCCGCGCTGAAGGCGCGCATGGCCGACGCGGTCACCGCGCTCGACGAGGTGATCCAGCGCGGCGGCCCCGCCTGATGGCCTCGGTCACGATCGAGGTGGGCGGGCGCGGATACCAGGTCGCGTGCCGCGACGGCGAGGAAGCGCGCGTGCATCAATTGGCCGCGATGCTGGACCAGCGCTGGGCACCGGCCGCCCGCGCGGGGGGCGGATCGAACGAACGCGCGTTCCTGTTCGTGGCGCTGATGCTGGCGGACGCGCTGGACGAGGCGGAGAACCGCCCGCTGCCCGACGGGCTGGTCAGCGAGGAGGCGCTGGGCCGCGTCGCCGACCGGCTGGAAAAGCTGGCCGGCACGCTGGAACGCGGGGGCTGACGCGCCACTTGAGCGGCGCGCCCCCACGTCCTAGATCACGTCGCGGCGGGTACTGCCCGGTGCGAGCCTCGAACATCCCTGAGGCTATTCATCATCCATGGGGGCTGCCCCTGCCCGGATCCTGGTCCGACGCACGCGGTCCCCACCTGACGTATCGGGCGTCAGTGGATTACAGGGCACACGGCCAGGGCGGTCCCGCCACCTCCCCCCGGGCGAAATGACGCCCAAGCAGCATTTGCGGGCCAAGATGCTGGCGCGACGCGATGCGTTCGGGGGGGCGTTCGTCGGGCGTTTCGCCCCCGACCCTTCACGCTGGGTCGCGCGGCTGGCGCCCGGCCTGACGGTGGCGTCCTACCTGCCCATCAGCAACGAGGTGGACCCGGAGCCGCTGGTCGCCGCCGCGCGCGCGGCCGGTTGCCGACTGGCCCTGCCCCACGTCGTCGGCCGCGTCGAGCCGATCCGCTTCTTGGCGTGGGACGGGCCGCTGGTGCCGGGCCCGTTCGGCCTGAGCCAGCCCCCCGCCGACGCGCCCGAGGCGGTGCCCGACCTGGTGATCGTGCCGCTGGTCGGGTTCGACCGGCGGGGCAACCGGCTGGGTTGGGGAGCCGGGCACTATGATCGCGCGTTCGAGAAGCATCCCGCCGCGTGGCGGCTGGGCGTGGCCTGGTCGGTGCAGGAAGCGGACGCGCTGCCCGCCGACCCGTGGGACGTGCCGCTCAACGCGATCGTGACCGAGAAGGAGTGGATCGAGCCGTGAACCCCAGCTGGCGCAAACCCGTGGGCGCGCTCGCCATCCTGGCCATCATCGCCGCCTGGGCCGTGATCGTCGCCGGCACCGCGCCCGTGGTGGGCGGCTGGCATTGGGCGTTGCAGGCGGTGTTCTACCTGGTGGCCGGGATCGCGTGGATCTTTCCCGTCCGGCCGCTGCTGTGGTGGATGGAGACGGGGCGCTTCCGGTAGGGCCATGTTCGATCCGCCTCACGGCGGATGCGGCACCGGCCCGCTCCCCCCGACCTCCCATAGCCTATCCTGGTTGGGAGGTCGGGTGGGGGAGCGGGCCGGTGCCGCGCTGATACAGCGCAGCTGGATCAGCCTCCACTAAAATGGCGCGAGTGACGGGGCTCGAACCCGCGACCTCCGGCGTGACAGGCCGGCGCTCTAACCAACTGAGCTACACCCGCTTGGAAGCGAGGCCGGCCCACTATGCGGGCGCGCCCCCCCTGTCAACGGCGATCGGGCGATTCCCCAACGCCCGATCGCCGGCCCGCCACCAGCGTGCCGTGTTCGAACAGGAACCCGGCGATGTCCGGCTTGCCGGCCGCCTTCAGCACCGTCTGGATGATGATGAGCAGCGGCACCGCCAGCAGCGCGCCAGCCGTGCCCCACACCCACCCCCAGAAGCTCAAGGAGATCAGGATCATGATCGGGCTGATCGTCAGCCGGTGCCCGACCACCAGCGGGGTTATCAGGTTCGCCTCGATCAGGTGGCATCCGTAGAGGAGCGCCGGTGGCAGTGCCGCCATCCACACGCTGTTGAACGTCATCAGCCCGCCCACGCCCAGCAGCAGCGCCGCCACCACCGGCCCGAAATAAGGCACGTAGTTGAGCAGCGCCGCGATACCGCCCCACATCAGCGGATACGGCATCCCCGCCGCGTAGAGCAGGCCCGCCACCACCAGCCCCAGCACCACGTTGATGAAGGTGATGGTGCCCAGGTACGCGGACACGTCGTCCACCACGTCCTGGATCACACGCGCGGTCGCCATCGCGCCGTTGAAGCTGGCCCGGTTGGTGATCGTGCGCCGCCGCATCCGCGTCCAGCCCGACAGGAAGAAGAACACCACCAGCACGCCGAAGAAGAACTGCACGATCGCCGCCGGGGCCACGCTGGTGACGTATTGCAGCGGCGATCCGCCGGTGACGGCCGCCGCCTGCGCCTGGCGCGCGGGGGCGGCGGCGATCTGGCGAAAGGTGCGGTTGGCGTATTTCTCCAGGCTGGAATACACGTCCAGCACGGGCGCTAGATTGGACTGGATGCGCCCGATCCGCGTCGGCAGCAGGCGAAAGAAGTCGGTGGCGGGAATGACGATGGCGGCGACCGCCACGTTGACCGCGATCAGGAACAGGAAAACGCACACCAGCGCCGCCAGCCCCGAGGGCAGCCCGCGCCGTTCCAGCCATTCCAGCACCGGCACCAGCGCCACCGCGATCACCAGCGACACGGTGAGCGGCAGAAAGAACTCCGCCCCGCTCTTGAGCGCGAAGGGCGCCGCCAGCACCAGCCCCGCCCCCGCCGTCAGCGTCAGCGCCGCCAGCAGCCGGTCGCGCCGCATGGCGATGCGCACCGCGTCGTCCGACCCCAGGCCGGCGGGCACGCCCAGCACCGAGTCCGGCGGCACCGGATCGTCGTCGCGTCGGGCGGGCAGTCCGGGATCGCTGTCGGCCATGGAGCCAGCCTAGCCGCGTTTTCCGTCCGGCGTAATCCCGGCAATGGTTCGCAACGCCGCCCGCGCGACCTTTCGCCCCCGGCGTTCGTTCACCGGCCATGCCAGAGCTTCAGGAAACGCTGTCCGCCATCGTCGACGAGATCGCGGACAACGCCGCCGAGATCGAGCGGTCGGGCGACGCCAAGGACCCCGACGCCGAACCCGGCCCGCTGGGCATGGCGGTGGCGTTGAAGGACGGGGGGGCGGACGACGACGTGCTAGCGGCGGGTGCGTCGGACGTCGCCTTCCCGATCCAGAGCATATCCAAGGTGTTCGCGCTGTCGCTGGCGCTGGACGCGCTGGGCGACGACCTGTTCCAACGGGTGGGGCGCGAGCCGTCGGGCGACCCGTTCAACTCGATCGTCGAGCTGGAACGCACGGACGGCATCCCCCGCAACCCCTTCATCAACGCGGGCGCGCTGGTGGTGTCGGACGCGGTGCTCGACGCGCGGGGCGAGGACGCGACGGTGCGCTTCGTGCGCGAGCGGTCGGGCGAGGACGCGACGCTCGACGAGGAGGTGCTGGCGTCCGAGGTCGAGGGCGGCGACCTCAATCGCGCGATCCTGAGCTTCGAGCGGCACCACGGCAACCTGCGCCGCCCGGTGGACGCGGTGCTGAAATCCTATGTCCGGCAATGCGCGGTCCGGCTGGACTGTCGCGGGCTGGCGCGGGCCGGGCTGTACCTGTCGGACGCGCGGCGGCCGGCGGACGGGGACCCGACCGACGAAAACAGGGCCGCGCACCGCGTCGCGCGCGACCGGCGGCGCGTGCTGTCGCTGATGACGACGTGCGGCCATTACGACGGGTCGGGCGACTTCGCGATGCGCGTGGGGCTGCCCGCCAAGAGCGGGGTGGGCGGCGGCATCCTGGCGGTGGTGCCGGGGCTGGGCGCGGTCGCCGCCTGGTCGCCCAACCTGGACCAGCACGGCAACTCGCTACAGGCGGTGCGCGCGCTGGAGATGCTGTGCCACCGCATGGACTGGTCGCTGTTCGCGCGGTGAGCCCTACCCGCCCGTCCGATCCGCGAACAGTGCGGGCAGATCCTTTTTCAGAATCTTGCCGTTGGCGTTGCGGGGCAGCAGGTCGCCCGAGAAGCGGATCGCGACGGGCACCTTGAACGCCGCCAGCCGGGCGCGCACCCAGTCCTGCAACTCCGCCTCGGTCGCCGTCTCGCCCGGCGCCAGGTGGACCACCGCCGCCGGCTCCTCGCCCAGCGTGCGGTGGGGGATGCCGACCAGCGCGCAGTCGGTGACGGCGGGATGCGCGTAGAGCGCGTTCTCCACCTCGGTCGAGTAGATGTTCTCGCCGCCGCGGATCACCATGTCCTTGGCCCGGTCGACGACGTACAGGAACCCTTCCTCGTCCACCCGCGCCAGGTCGCCGGTGCGGACCCAGCCGTCCTGGAACGTTTCGGCGGTGGCGTCGGGGCGGTTCCAGTATCCGCGCACGATCATCGGCCCTCGCGCCCATAGCTCGCCCACCTCGCCCGGCGGCAGTTCGGTCTCGCCGTCCTCGGCGGTGATGCGGAGGTCGGCGGTCGCCACCGGCGGGCCGGCGCTGGTGGGGCGGTTCAGGTAATCCTCGGCGGCGTGGCTGGTGACGGTGGCCATCGTCTCGGTCATGCCCCAGCCGTTGCCGGGCAGCGCCCCGAACTCGGCGTGGATGCGGCGCACCAGTTCCGGCGCGGACGGCGCGCCGCCGTACGCGATCGATTCGAGCGAGCGGAGGTCGTATTTCGCCCGGTCGGGATGCTCCAGCAGCTGCCAGGCGATGGTGGGCACGCCGCCGGTCACGTTCACCCGCTCGCGCTCGATGATCTCCATGGCACGCACCGCGTCCCAGCGGCGCATGTAGATGCTGGTCGAGCCGCTGGCGATCGCGCTCATCAGCCCGGCCGAACAGGCGGTGACGTGGAACAACGGGATCACCGTCAGGATCACGCGCGGCTCGGGCGCGGCCGGCACCGGGTCGCCGCGCCGCAGCAGTGCGCGCGCCGCCGAGTAACCGCCCGACATGATGTTGCTCATCAGGTTGCGGTGGGTGCCCAGCGCCCCCTTGGGCCGGCCGGTGGTGCCGCTGGTGTAGAAGATAGTGGCGTCGTCGTCGGGGGCGACGTCGACGGCGGGCAGCGCGCGGTCGGGCAGCGTCGCCCAGTCGTGGGGCGTGCCGATCGCGTCCTCCAGCCGGGCGGCGGGCGCGACCAGCGGTTCGCCCGCGCGCGCGACCAGCACGTGTTCCAGATCGGGCAGGTCGACGTAAGGCGCCAGCCGAACGTGCCGCTCCCCGTCGGCGATCAGCACGCGCGCGCCCGCGTCCGCCAGTCCGAAGCGCAGCTCGTCCGCCGTCCACCACGCGTTGAGCGGCACCGCGATCGCGCCCAGCGCGGTGATCGCGAAGAAGGCGACGGGCCATTCGGGCAGGTTGCGCATCGCGATCGCCACCCGGTCGCCGCGCCCGACGCCCAGCGCCGCCAGGTGCGCCGCCAGCGCGGCGGTGGCACGATGATTGGCCTCATAGGTGACGCGCTCGTCCTCGTGGACGGTCATCACCCGGTCGCCGTACGCGCGCGCCGCCGTCGCCAGCCAGGGCAGCGAGGGCGGCGCGTTCTTCCACACCCGCGTCGGCACGCCGCGGATGACTTTGTCGGCCATCTCGAACCGCTGGCCGGGCGCGGTCAACGCGGCGCGGGCGTCGGCCAGCGACAGGCGGGGCCAGGACGGATCGATCGCGAGGCCGGGCAGGATCGATTCGCCGGACGCGATTTGCTCAAACGCAGGCTGGTTGGACACGACGCGTCTCTCTCCGTTGTCGAAGGTCGGGTTTCCCCCGACCGGGCCGGACGCGCGTTGGTTAGAGTTGATTTCCGCTCGCCTCAAGGCGTAGGGGGCGATCGACGTTAGAAACAGGGGTACGGAGCGGAATGCAACTGGTGGAGGCAGGGTCGGTCGGGTTCGACGCGCAACGCCTGCGCCGGATCGACGCTTTCCTGGACCAGCGCTACGTCTCGCCCGGCCTGTTGCCGCACGCGCAGCTGCTGGTCGCCCGCGACGGGCGGATCGCGCATTTCTCCTCGCTGGGCCTCGCTCGCGAGAACGGTTCGCCGCTGGACGACCGCTCGATCTTTCGCATCGCGTCGATGACCAAGCCGATCACGTCCCTGGCCTTCATGCAGCTGGTGGAGGACGGCCGGGTGGCGCTGGACGACCCCGTCCACCGCGTGATCCCGGAGTTCCGGGGCGTCGGCGTGTTCGACGGCGGCGGGGGCGGCGCGCCCTTCCTGACGCGGCCCACCGCCCAGCCGATGCGGATGGTGGACCTGCTGCGCCATACCGCAGGGCTGACCTACGGCTTTCAATACCGGTCCAACGTCGACGCCGCCTATCGCGAGGGGCGGCTGGAGAATTGGAACGGGGTCCACGACCTGCAGGGCTTCGTGGCCGCGCTGGCGAAGCTGCCGCTGGAATTCTCGCCCGGCACCGCCTGGAACTACTCGGTCGCCACCGACGTGCTGGGCGCGGTGGTGGAACGCGTGGCCGACCGCTCGCTGGACGAGGTGTTTCGCGACCGCATCCTGGCACCGCTGGGGATGGAAGACACGGGGTTTCACGTGCCCGCCGACCAGGTCGACCGGTTGACCGACTGCTACAGCTTCGTGCCGGGTACGGGGCGGGTGATGTACGACCGGGGGGCGGAGAGCCGCTGGGCGGCCGCGCCCAAGCTGTTGTCGGGCGGCGGCGGGTTGGTGTCGACCGCGCTCGACTATCACCGTTTCTGCTCGATGTGCCTTGGGCGTGGCACGCTGGACGGCGAGCGTGTGATCGGACGCAAGACGCTGGACCTGATGACCGCCAACCACCTGCCCGGCAACGGCGACCTGGCCGGCTGGTCGAAATCGCTGTTCAGCGAGGCGGCGAACGCGGGCACCGGCTTCGGGCTCGGCTTCGCGGTCAACCTGGACCCGGCGCGCTCGATGCTGGCGGGGTCGGTGGGCGAATATTACTGGGGCGGCCTGTTCTCGACCGCGTTCTTCGTCGATCCGGTCGAACGGCTGCACATGGTGTTCCTGACGCAGCTGCAGCCCAGCAGCACCTATCCCATCCGCCGCGAGCTGAAGGCGATGCTCTACGCGGCCCTCAACTAGTTCCTTTCCGGAGAGAATGATGACCAATCCCGTCCGTACCGAGCGCCACGACGACGTGCTGGTGCTGATCTCGGACAGCCCGCCCGTCAACGCGCTCGGCGCGGCCGTGCGCGAGGGGCTGGAAAGCGGCATCAAGCAGGGGGTGGCGGACGCGTCGGTGAAGGCGATCGTGATCCGCTGCGACGGGCGCACCTTCTTCGCGGGCGCCGACATCACCGAGTTCGGGAAACCGCCGCGCGGGCCGGATCTCCGCACTGTGGTCGACACGATCGAGGCGTCGGACAAGCCGGTGGTGGCCGCGATCCACGGCACCGCGCTCGGCGGCGGGTGCGAGGTGGCGCTGGGCTGCCACTATCGCGTGGCGGTACCGTCGGCCGTCATCGGCACGCCCGAGGTGAAGCTGGGTCTGCTGCCCGGCGCCGGCGGCACGCAGCGGCTGCCGCGGATCGCGGGGGTCGGGCTGGCGCTCCAGATGTGCGCGGTGGGCGATCCGATCCCGGCCGGCAAGGCGGCGGAGGCGGGGCTGATCGACCGCGTCGTCGGGCCCGACAGCCTGGAGGCGGACGCGATCGCCTTCGCGCGCGAGGTCGCGGACAAGCGCCCGCTGCCCCGCGCGTCCGAGCGCGAGGTGCGACCCGACCCGGAGGCGGTGGCCGCCTTTCGCAAGGCCAACGCGCGCAAGTTCCGCGGCTTCGACGCGCCCGAGGCGAACATCGCCTGCGTCGAGAAGGCGACCGAGCTGCCGTTCCGCGAGGGCCTCGACTATGAGCGGCAGGCGTTCATGAAGCTGATGATGGGCAGCCAGTCCGCCGCCCAGCGCCATATCTTTTTCGCCGAGCGCCAGGCCGCCAAGATCGAGAACCTGCCGGACGGCACCAAGCCGCGCCCGATTGCGCGCGTTGGCGTGATCGGTGCGGGCACGATGGGCGGCGGCATCGCCATGAACTTCCTGTCGGCGGGCATCCCCGTCACCATCGTCGAGATGGCGCAGGACGCGCTGGACCGCGGCACGGGCGTGATCCGCAAGAACTACGAGGCGTCGGCCGCCAAGGGCCGCTTCAAGCCCGAGCAGGTGGAGGCCGCGATGAGCGCGCTGACGCCCAGCCTGTCGCTCGACGCGCTCGGCGACTGCGACCTCATCATCGAGGCCGTGTACGAGAACATGGACGTCAAGAAGGAGCTGTTCGGCAAGCTGGACCGCATCGCCAAGCCGGGCGCTATCCTGGCGTCCAACACCTCCTATCTCGACATCGACGAGATCGCCGCCGTCACGGGCCGGCCGGGCGACGTGGTGGGGATGCACTTCTTCTCGCCCGCCAACGTGATGAAGCTGCTGGAGGTGGTGCGCGGCGCGAAAACCGCGCCCGACGTGCTGGCGACCGTGATGGAACTGGCCAAGAAGATCCGCAAGGTCGCGGTGGTGGCGGGCGTCACCCACGGCTTCATCGGCAACCGGATGCTGGCCCAGCGCCAGATCGCCGCCAACGAGCTGTTGATGGAAGGCGCCACCCCCGACCAGATCGACCGCGTCCACACCGGCTTCGGGATGCCGATGGGCCCGTTCCAGATGGCCGACCTGGCCGGGGTCGACATCGGCTGGCACCGCGACCCGACCCGCATCGAGAACATCCGCGACGCGCTGGCGGCCGAGGGGCGCTGGGGCCAGAAGAAACAGGCCGGCTTCTACGATTACGACGACCAGCGCCGGCCCACCCCCTCCCCCCGCGTCGCCGAGATCATCGAGGATTTCCGCGCCAAGGCCGGCAAGCAGAAGCGCGACGTGACCGATCAGGAGATCGTCGAGCGCACGCTCTATCCGCTGGTCAACGAGGGCGCGTTGATCCTGGAGGAAGGCCACGCCCAGCGCGCGTCGGACGTCGATGTGGTGTGGATCTACGGCTATGGCTGGCCCGTCTATCGCGGCGGGCCGATGTTCTGGGCAGGGACGGAGGGGCTTGGCACCGTGGTCGCGGGGCTGGAGAAGCACGGCTACACGCCTGCCCGCTCGCTCAAGGCGGCGGCGGCCTCCGGCGGCAAGCTCTAACTTGGGCCCCCGCACCGCCCTTCAGATCGCGGACGCCGTCCGCTCGGGCGAGAGCAGCGCGCTCGCCGAAACCGACGCCGCGATCGCGCGGATCGAGGCGGCGGACGGCGCGCTGAACGCGGTGGTGGTGCGCGATTTCGATCGCGCGCGGGCCGCCGCGCGCGCGTTGGACGACCGCATCGCCCAGGGCTTCGACGCAGCCCTGCTGGGTGTGCCGATGACGATCAAGGAAAGCTATGACGTCGCGGGGCTGCCCACCACCTTCGGCTTCGAGGCGTTCCGCGACCACCGCGCCGCCGCGGACGCGGTGGTGGTCCGCCGGCTAAAGGCGGCGGGCGCGATCCTGTTGGGCAAGACCAACGTGCCCGTCGGGCTGGCCGACCTGCAATCGGTGAACCCGGTGTACGGCCGCACCGTCAACGCGCACGACGCGTCGCGCAGCGCGGGGGGATCGTCGGGGGGCTCCGCGGTGGCGCTGGCGGCGGACATGGTGCCGCTGGAATTCGGATCGGACATCGGCGGGTCGATCCGCGTGCCCGCCGCCTTCAACGGCGTGTGGGGGCATAAGCCGACCTGGGGGCTGGTGCCGTACGACGGCCATTATTTCCCCGGCACGGACGGCGCGCGGCCCGTTCTGTCGGTGGTCGGGCCCATGGCGCGCGACGCGGACGACCTGGACGCCGCGCTGGAGGTGGTCGCCGACCATCCGCTCAGCCCCCCGCGCCAGCGCACGCCCGGCCGCTGGCGGCTGCTGGTGCTGGCGTCGCACCCGCTGGCGGGTGTGCAGGCCGCGATCGCCGAGGCGTTGGGCGACCTGGCCGACGCCTTCGCCGCCAGCGGGGCCGAAGTGGATCGCGACAGCGACCTGCTGCCCGACCTGCACCGCCAGTCGGATACGTATCGCGACCTGCTGACGATCGAGATGGGGCGCCGCCAGCCGCTCCCGCCGGGCGCCCAGCCGCCGACGCTGGCGCGCTGGCTCGAACTGCACGACGAACAGGCGCGATGCATACGCGACTGGCGCCGCCTGTTCGAGCGGTACGACGCGGTGATCGCGCCCGCGCTGGGCGTCACCGCCTTTCGCCACGACGACGCGCCCCTGGGCCCGCGCCGCATATCGATCGACGGGCGGGACGAGGACTTCTTGCACCAGTTCAATTGGCCCGGCCTAGCCACCCTGCCCATGCTGCCCGCCACGAGCGTGCCGGTGGGAACGGACGGCGACGGCCTGCCCATCGGCGTCCAGGTGATCGCCGACCTGTTTGCCGACCGCACCGCCATCGCCGTCGCCCGCGACGCGCACGCCCTGACGAGGACCCGTCCATGACCGAGATCGAGACCTTTCGCACCGAGACGCGCGCCTGGCTGGCCGAGAACTGCCCGCCCGAGATGCGCGAGCCCGTCCGCTCCGACGCTGACGTATGCTGGGGCGGCCGCCGCTTCGAGCCGTCCAGCCCGGCGCAGAAGCAGTGGCTGGACCGTATGGGGGAGCGCGGCTGGACCGTCCCCGACTGGCCGACCGAGTATGGCGGTGGTGGGCTGACGCCGGCCCAGACCAAGGTGCTGCGCGAGGAGATGGCCGCGATCCGCGCGCGCAACCCGCTCAATTCCTTCGGCATCTCGATGCTGGGCCCCGCTCTCCTGAAATACGGCACCGAGGAACAGAAGCTCGATCACCTGCCCAAGATCGCGCGTGGGCAGATTCGCTGGTGCCAGGGCTATTCGGAACCCAACGCCGGTTCCGACCTGGCGGCGCTGGCGACCAGCGCCGTGTCGGACGGCGACGATTACGTCGTCAACGGCCAGAAGGTGTGGACCAGCTACGCCGACAAGGCCGACTGGATCTTCTGCCTGGTCCGGACCAGCAAGGACAGCAAGCAGGGCGGCATCAGTTTCGTATTGTTCGACATGGACAGCCCCGGCGTGTCCACCAAGCCGATCCTGCTGATCTCGGGCTATTCCCCGTTCTGCGAAACGTTCTTCGACGACGTTCGCGTGCCCAAGGCGAACCGCATCCACGACGAGAACAAGGGCTGGGACGTCGCCAAATACCTGCTGGGTCACGAGCGCGAGATGATCTCGGGCATGGGCCTGGGCGGCGGCGGGCGGAACCCGCTGATCGAAGGGGCGATCGCCACGGTCGGGCTCGATCACGACGGCCGGCTGGCCGACCCGCTGCTGCGCGCCCGCATCGCCGAGTTCGAGGTCCGCGCCCGCGCGTTCGGCGCGATGAGCGAGCGGTTCATCGATGAGCTGAAGGCCGGCCGCGCGCATCCCGCCCAGCCCAGCATGATGAAATATTACGGCACCGAGTTGAACAAGCAGCGCCACGAGCTGGCGATGGCGGCCGGCGGCTCCGACGCGCTGGAATGGGAGAGCGAGCGGTCGAACGGCGGCGCGGCGCCGCGCGCCTGGCTGCGCACCAAGGCGAACTCGATCGAGGGCGGCACCAGCGAGGTCCAGCTCAACATCGTCGCCAAGCGCATCCTGGAACTGCCCGGCGCCTGACGCCCGCCCCACTGCCGACGCTAAAGGATCACCGATGCCCCTGTTCCTGGACGACGACCAGACCATGCTGCGCGACACCGCGCGCGACTTCGTGGCCGACGCCGCCCCCGTGAAGCATCTGCGTGCCTTGCGCGACGCGGACGACCCCACCGGCTTCAGCCGCGACCTGTGGCGTCAGTTCGCCGAAATGGGCTTCACCGGCATACTGGTGCCCGAGGATCAGGGCGGGCTGGGCCTGGGTCACGTCGAGGCGGGCGTGGTGCTGGAGGAGATCGGCCGCAACCTGTCCCCCTCCCCCTTCCTGGCGACCGCCGTCGCCGCCGTCGCCGCGCTCAAAGGCACGGGCGCGGGCGAGCGGTGGTTCCCCGGCATCGTCGCCGGTGAAACGGTGGCGGGCCTGGCGATCGACGAGGGAGCCAAGCATCGCGACGCCGTGGCGCTGAGGGCGGAGCGGTCGGGCAACGGTTTCCGCCTGTCGGGCGCCAAGCGCTTCGTCGCGCACGGCCACGTCGCCGACCTGCTGATCGTGTCGGCGCGCACCGCGGGCGCGCCCGACGACGCGGACGGCGTGACCCTGTTCGCGGTGCCGCGCGACGCGGCCGGGTTGACCGCGGACGCCGAACGGCTGGCCGACAGCGGCATCGCCGCCCGCCTGACGCTGGACGGCGTGGAGGTCGACGCGGACGCGGTGATCGGCGAGGTCGATGCCGGCCGCGCCGTGCTGGACCGGCTGCTGGGCGCCGGCCGCGTGGGGACGTCCGCCGAGTTGCTGGGCGTCGGCGGCGGCGCGATGGACATGACACTGAGCTACCTCAAGCAGCGCAAGCAGTTCGGCACCGTCATCGGCACCTATCAGGCGCTGCAACACCGCGCCGCGCACCTCTACGCCGAGATGGAAGTGGCGCGCGCCGCCGTGCTCAAGGCGCAGCAGCTGCTCGACGCCGGGTCGGACAAGGCGGACGAGGCCGTCTCCGTCGCCAAGGCGCAGGCGACCGCCGCGGCGGCCTTGAGCGTGCAGGAGGGCGTGCAGATGCACGGCGGCATCGGCATGACCGACGAGTACGACATCGGCTTCTTCATGAAGCGCCACCGCGTGCTGGCCGAGTGGTTCGGCGACGCCAACTACCACGCGGATCGGCTGGCGCGACTGGCCGGATACTGATGGCGGACGACCAGGGGGGGCAGGGGGAGCCCGACGGTAAGCCCCGCCACCTGCGCACGCCGCGGGAACTGGCGGCGATGCTGGTCGACCTGCTCGACGTGGAGGAGATCGACACCGACCTTTATCGCGGCGCGCGGCTGCCCGGCGGGCAGGGGCGCGTGTTCGGGGGCCAAGTGATCGCACAAGCGCTGCAGGCTGCGCAGCGTTCGGTCGAGGGCGAAAAGGTCGCCCATTCGCTCCACGCCTATTTCATGCGCGCGGGCGACGAGACGCGGCCGATCGTCTATCGCGTGGTGCGCGACTTCGAAGGGCGCAGCTTCGCCACGCGCCGCGTGATCGCGGTCCAGGGCGGCCAGCCGATCCTGAACATGGCCGCCTCATTCCAGTTGCCAGAGGACGGGATGGCGCATCAGGACGCGATACCCGACGTGCCCGCGCCCGAAACCCTACGCAGCGACGCCGAGCTTCGCCGCGAGATCGCGCCGCAGGTGCCCGACAAGTTCCGCCGCCTGTTCGCCGAGCGCGCCAGCCCGATCGACATGCGTCCCGTCCATCCGCGCAGCTGGTTCCACCCCGAACCGCGCGAGCCCGCGAACTACGCCTGGTTCCGTTGCGTGGCCCCGATCGGCGACGACCCGGCGCTGCACCGGGCGGTGCTGGCCTACGCGTCGGACATGGCGCTGCTCGGCACGGCGATGCTGCCGCACGGCGTCAACTGGCTGTCGCCGGGAATGCAAAGCGCCAGCCTGGACCACGCGCTATGGTTGCACGAGCCGTTCCGCGCGGACGAATGGCTGCTCTACGCGACCGACAGCCCCTGGGCGGGCCACGCGCGCGGCTTCAACCGCGGCCGCATCTTCGCGCGCGACGGCCGGCTGGTCGCCAGCGTCGCGCAGGAGGGGCTGATCCGCCGCCGCGAGCCGCGCGAGGGTTGATCCGCCCTCAGGCCGTAACCTCGGCGGTCGCCGGCTCGTGGATGGGACAGCGGTTGAAGCCGGCGCGGAATTCGGCCGACTTGCGATACGTCTCGCGCCGCGCGCGGTTGATATTGCCCATCGGCCGGTGCGCTTCCAGCCCGGTCCAGATGCTGAAGCGCGTTTCCTCGTTGACCTTCCGCACCATGGCGTCGTCCCAGCTGTCCTGCGCGGCGGCGCGGACGGTGGCGACCGTGATCCAGGGGCTGACCTCCTCGGGCCATTCGACGCCGGGGTCCTCGACGGGCTGCTTCTCCGTGTCACGGAGCAGCTGGACCTGGAAATCCCATTCGGCGTCGATGCCGCGCATGTCGGCCTGCATCGTGTGGCGGATGGCATCGTCGTCCTCGGACGCGTCGATCGTCGCGTTCTCCAGCTGACGCATCAGCGCGGCCGCCGGCACCACCCGGTACTTGGCCACATAATCGCCCCAGCGATAGGGCGTCAGGCCGTTGTACGTCTGGCCCAGCGGATGCGAATTGGGCTCGCCACCCATCGTCACCACTGTCGGGCTCTCGATCCCCACCGCTTCCAGCGCGGTGTTGACGCCGCGTAGAACCTTGGAGAACACCGACTTGCCGCCCTCGGCCACGTCGGTGGTCGCGGCCAGCATCTTGACGTTGCCCTCGAACTGCTTGGCGGTCTTGGCGACGAACACGGTGCCGTTGTTGAAGATGAAGTCCTGCGTGTCGCCCTCCGCGTCGGGCAGCCGTTCGCCCTCGACCCCCAGCACCTTCATCGCCAACCCGCGCGGCAATGAAATCTTGTCGGTCAGGATGTCGCCCGCGTTGGTGGAGACGCGTAGCAGCACGGGATAGCTGCCGGGCGTCGCGAACAGCCCCTGTGCCAGCTCGGGGGCGAGGTCGGCGGGGATCGTCACCTCGCCCTTCAGGATCGCGTGGCCCTTGGCGTGGACGGAGCGGACGGCGTGGCCGTAATCCTCCGCGGTGGTCCGCATGATCTTGTCGAAGTCGCGGTTCAGCTTCTCGACGACCTCGGCCTCGTCCGGCTGTACCTCTTCGAGGTCGGTCGAGTAGCGGACAGGGGGTTTCAGCGACATGATCGATCCTCCGGAAAGCCGTGGATCAACCGATGCTGCCGGATCGCGGTTCCGGTACGCTAGACGGCAGTTCTGCCATATTCCTGGCGCGTGACAGGGTGGCTGGACGACAGGCCGCCGTCGACGGCGATCGCCTGGCCGTTGACATAGCTGGCGTCGTCCGACGCCAGGAACAACGCCACCGCCGCCAGCTCCTCGGCCTGCGCGCCGCGGCGCAGCGGATTGAGGCGGCCGACCCGGTCCATCTTGTTCGCCTCGCGCGCGTAGTCGAAGGTCGGCTTGGTCATGCCCGTCTCGGTCAGGCCGGGGCACAGCGCGTTGACGCGCACGCCCGTGCCCGACAATTGCTGCGCCGACACGGCGGCCAGGTTGATGACGCCCGCCTTGGACGCCGAATAGGCGGGCGAGCCCGCGCCTGAGCGGATGCCCGCCACCGATGCGGTCAGCACGATCGCGCCGTGCCCCGTCTCCCTGGCCTGCTCCGCGATACGCGGCCCCGCATGCTTCACCGCCAGGAACGGGCCGATCAGGTTGACGCGCAGCACCTCGGCGAACAGCTCGGGGCTGGTGTCCAGGATGTTGGCCATGCCGCCCGAGATGCCGGCGTTGGCGAACATCACGTCCAGACGGCCGAACCGCCGACAGGCGGTGTCGACGGCGCGCGCCACGTCCGCTTCCGACCCGGCGTCCATCCGCATGGGCACCGCCGCCTCGCCGATCGCCGTCGCCGTCGCCTCCGCCCCGTCGGTCACGTCGCAGACCAGCACGCGCGCGCCCTCCGCGGCGAAGCGGATCGCGGCGGCGCGGCCGATACCCGAACCCGCGCCCGTGACGATCACCGACCGGCCCTCGAAGCGCTTCACGCCGCTCATATCGTCACGCCCCCGTCGACCACCATCGCCTGGCCGGTCATGAACGCGCTGGCGGGCGAGGCCAGGAACACGACCGCGCCCGCGATCTCGTGCGGCTCGCCGATGCGGCGCAGCGGCGTGGTGGTGTTCGTCGCCTTCAGCCGCTCCGGGTCCTCCCACAGCGCGCGGGCGAAATCGGTGCGGATCAGGCCGGGCGCCACGCAGTTCACGCGAACGCCGCTGGGCCCGTATTCGACCGCGTAGTTGCGCGCGAGCTGGAAGTCGGCGGCCTTGGATACGTTGTAGGCGCCGATCACCGGCGACCCGCGCAGGCCCCCGATCGACGACACGATGACGATCGAGCCTTCTCCCCGCTCCACCATCTCGGGCGCGACCAGTTGGATCAGCCAGTGGTTCGACAGCACGTTGTTGTCGAGGATCTTGCGGAACTGGTCGTCCGCGATCCCCGCCAGCGGCCCGTAATAGGGGTTGGACGCGGCATTGCAGACCAGCACGTCGATGCGCCCGAACCGTTCGCGCGCGGCCGCGACCAGCCCTTCCAGCGCCGCCTTGTCGGATATGGAGGCCGCGTGCGCGAACGCCGTGCCCGCGCCGAATTCCGCGTCGATCTCGGCCACCACCGCGTCGCACGCATCCTGCTTGCGGCTGGATATCACCACCTTGGCCCCGTGGCGCGCCAGTTCGATCGCCGACGCCCGGCCGATGCCGCGCGACGACCCGGTGACGATCGCCACCTTGCCGCTCAAGTCGAATAATCCGCCCGTCATGCCCCCGCCCTTTCCGCGAAACCCCACGCGCTGCGCGCCAGTTCGGGCACGCGCGCCGCGTGCGCCGCCGCCTTGGCGTTGGAGGCGTTGCCGTCCAGCCAGCGCTTCTTGATCCCCTGGACGATGCTCATCAGGCGGAACTGACCGAAGGCGAAATACCAGTCGAGGTCGGGCACCCCCTCGCTCCGCCCCGTGGCGGCGCAGTAGCGGTCGGCCATCGCCTCCATGGTCGGGATACCGTCGCGCCCGGCGATCCCGCCCAACGTCGCGGCCCCGTTGGCGGGCTGCACCCAATTGGCCAGCAGATAGGACAGGTCGGCCATCGGGTCGCCCAGCGTCGCCAGCTCCCAGTCCAGCACGGCCCGCACCCGTGGCTGCGCGTGATCGAAGATCATGTTGTCGATGCGATAATCGCCGTGGACGATCGCGGTGCGCGTCTGCGGCGGCAGGGTGCGCGGTAGCCATTCGATCAGCCGCTCCGCCTCGGGCAGGTCGTCGGTCTGCGCCAGCCGGTACTGCTTGGTCCAGCGCGCGACCTGGCGCTCGAAATAGCTGCCCGGCCGGCCATAATCGCCCAGGCCCGCCGCCGCGTAGTCGATGCTGTGCAGTTCCGCCAACCGGTCGACGATCTCGTAATAGACCGCCGTCCGCTCGTCCGGCGACAGGCCCGGCAGCGCGCCGTTCCAGAAGGTGCGGCCCGTCACCATCTCCATGACGTAGAAGGCGCTGCCGACCACGCCGTCATCCTCGCACAGGCCATGGGGGCGGGCGACGGGAAAGCCCGTCGGATGCAGCCCGGCGATCAGCCGGTATTCCCGGTCCACCGCGTGCGCGGACGGCAGGATAGGCCCGAACGGCTTGCGGCGCAGCACATAGGCGCCGCTGGGGGCGTCGACGCGATAGGTGGGGTTGGACTGGCCGCCGGGGAACTTGCCGTAGCGGATGGGCCCCTCGAACCCGACGACGTTCGCGGCCATCCACTCGGTCAGCCGGCCCGTATCCAGGTCGTCCACCGCCTCCAGAGCGGCGGCGGCGGGACCCTCAGCTAAAATGGATCACCGTGCGCGTGGCGTCGCCACGGCGTAGCTCGTCGAAGGCGTCGTTGATCCGTTCCAGCGGCATCCGCTCGGCGATGATCGTGTCCAGGTCGAGCAGCCCGCGCTGGTAGAAGTCGACCAGCCGCGGGATGTCGACGGGGAAGTGGTTGCGCCCCATCAGCGCGCCTTGCACCTTCTTGTCGGCCAACAGGTCGAGCGCCGACAGGCCGACGCGCTCGTTCAGCGGCATCATGCCCAGGATCGTCGCGGTGCCGCCGCGGCGCAGCACCCTGACCGCGGTCATCGCCGATTGCGGCCGGCCCACCGCCTCGATCGCGTGGTGGACGCCGCCGCGCGTCATCTCCACCACCTCGTCCACCGCCGTGTCGCTCGACGCGTCGACGACGTGCGTTGCCCCCAGCTTCTGCGCCAGGCCGCGTTTGTCGGCGACGGGATCGACCGCGATCACCTTGCCCGCCCCCGCGATCCGCGCCGCGTTGACGGCGGCCAGCCCCACGCCGCCGCACCCGACCACGCACACCGTCTCGCCCGGCACCACGCGCGCGGCGTTGAAGATCGCGCCCGCCCCCGTCGTCACCGCGCACCCCAATATCGCCGCGCGGTCCAGCGGCATGTCGCGATCGATCGCCACGCAGGCGTGCTCGTGGACCAGCATCTGTTCGGCATAGGCCGACAGGTTGAGCATCTGCGCGAGCGGCGCACCGTCCAGCGTCAGCCGCGGGGGCGCGCCGCGGCGCCGCTTCACGCCCGGGTCGATGCACAGCGACATGCGCCCGGTGACGCAGAACTCGCACTGGCCGCAGAACGCCGACAGGCAGGTGACGACGTGGTCGCCGACCTTGACGGTCGATACCTCGGACCCCACCATCTCGACCACGCCCGCCGCCTCATGGCCGGGGATGCCGGGCAGCGGGTGTGGGTAGGCGCCGTCGACGAAGTGCAGGTCGGACCGGCACACGCCGCAGGCGTGGGTGCGGATCAGCACCTCGTGCGCGGCGGGCTTGTCGATGCCCACGTCCCGTATCTCGAGAGGCGTCTTGGCCTCGAACAGCACCGCGGCCTTCATTCGCCTTCTCCCCCCGTCGGTTCAGCGCGTGGCCGCCACGTCGCCGCCAGCGATCTCGCGCCCCTGATTGGCGGCCTTGTAGTCGGCGTGCTTGCCGAACTCGGCGCGCGCGATGGAACGGTTGTGCACCTCGTCCGGCCCGTCCGCGAAGCGCAGCGTACGCATGGCGGCCCATTGGTGCGCCAGCGGGAAGTCCTCCGACACGCCGCCGCCGCCGTGCGCCTGGATCGCGTCGTCCAGGATTTGCAGCGCCATGGTCGGCGCCTGCACCTTTATCATCGCGATCTCCAGCTGCGCCGACTTGTTGCCCGCCTTGTCCATCATGTCGGCGGCCTTCAGGCACAACAGGCGCGTCATCTCGATGTCGATGCGCGCGCGCGCGATCCGCTGTTCCCACACCGAATGGCTGGCGATGGTCTTGCCGAACGCCACGCGGCTCAGCAGGCGCCGCGCCATCGCCTCGATCCCCGTTTCCGCCACGCCGATGGTGCGCATGCAATGGTGGATGCGCCCCGGCCCCAGCCGCCCCTGCGCGATCTCGAACCCGCGCCCCTCGCCCAGCAGCACGTTGTCGACCGGCACGCGCACGTCCTTGAGCAACACCTGCCCGTGCCCGTGCGGCGCGTGGTCGTAGCCGTAGACGGACAACATGCGCTCGATCGTCACGCCCGGCGCGTCCATCGGCACCAGCACCTGGCTCTGCTGGCTGTGGCGCGAGCCCTCGG
>Ga0325400_1000051_pt1 | contig 65612 bp, 59 predicted proteins | sample PopdelMetagenome_2_FD_205662 | JGI IMG/M metagenome (GOLD analysis project Ga0325400, IMG submission 205662) | Populus deltoides microbial communities from Bellville, Georgia, United States - Xylem-PdKOR-R1 | ecosystem: Host-associated > Plants > Phyllosphere > Stem > Wood/Secondary xylem... | reverse complement strand
ATTTTCATTTATTTATATTTATTTATATTTATTTATATTTATTTATATTTATTTATATTTATTTATATTTATTTATATTTATTTATATTTATTTATATTTATTTATATTTATTTATATAAGCTGTTAATCCTACAATATATTTTTTATAAGAAAAAATAAGTATTTTAATTTAACTTCACTTTTTTGCTAAAATTAAAATTAAAATTATTTTCTTAAATATATTTTTTCTTCAACTTTATTTATTAATGGTATCAATACTAATAAGTAAGCAAAATAAAATACTGTTGCTACTTGACCAATAATTAAATAAGGATGTTCAATTGGTTTTCCTCCTATCCAGCCTAATATCAAACAATCTACAAAAAAAAACCAAAAACCAATTCTATAAAATGGGCGAAATTGCGAACTACGGATATTTGAATTATTTAAAAATGGTAAAATTAATAAAATTAAAATAGCAGCTCCTAATGCAATAACACCACCTAATTTATCAGGTATTGATCTTAAAATAGCATAAAATGGTAAGAAATACCATTCTGGAACAATATGTTCTGGTGTTGATTCTGGATTAGCCGGAATGTAATTATCAGGGTGTCCTAATAAATTAGGTACAAAAAATACGAATATAGCAAAAAACATTAAAAATAATATTATACTATAAAAATCTTTTATTGTAAAATATGGAGTAAAAGGTATTTGATCAACTTTGAAATTTATACCTAATGGATTTGTTGAACCAAATTCATGTAAAAATACAATATGTAATAATGCCATACCTAATATAACAAAAGGTAATAAGTAATGCAGACTAAAGAACTTATTTAATGTTGGATTCGCTACAGCAAAACCACCCCATAACCAAATAACAATTTTCTCTCCTATAACTGGAATTGTTGTAACTAAATTAGTGATTACTGTTGCCCCCCAAAAACTCATTTGACCCCAAGGTAAAATATAACCTAAAAAAGCAGTAATAATCATTAATAATAAAATTATTACTCCACTACACCATAAGAACTCACGTGGATATATATATGAACCATAATATAATCCACGCATTAAATGAATATAGACCACAATAAAGAACATTGAAGCTCCATTTGCATGAATATATCTCAATAACCAACCATAATTTACATCTCTCATTATATGCTCTACACTACTAAATGCTAATTCTACATTTGGTACATAATGCATTGTTAGTACAATTCCCGTCACTATTTGCACGGCCAAACACACTAACGCAAATATTCCAAAATTCCAAAAATATGTTATATTTGCTGGTGCTGGGTAATTTACTCCTGTTGAGTAAACTAAATTTAATAAACTATTTGTTTTTACTATTCTCATGTTTTTTTATTATTTTTTTTATTTTTTTTATAAATCTGTTTATTTGTTGTTTCTTTTCTATGTAAAACATCCTAGACTTTTTCTCATCTTCAGAGTCTAACATTTTGTGATATTGTAAATTTATTAGAGACGAAGTATCAACGTCTTTATTATTATCTATGAATTCAAATAATTCAATTTCTTTTAAGAATATAGTATTTTCGTATTTATCTTTTTCATATAAACAAATAAAAACATAAATATCATTAACTCTCTTTGTTACACTATTTGTGTAAAAGTCAAATATATTTAATATTAAATAATATAATGGGAAATAGCAAATAACATAAAAGTACTTATTAATAATAAAATTATTATTTATTACATCAAATAATATTACGCTTACTATAATAAAACTTGGTAATAAGTACAAAATATGTATTATAATTGTTGATAAAAATATTATATAAGTTTTTGAGTTATACTTAATGAATTTCATATTAGCTTTTGAGAAATAAAACATAATTGAAAACGTCGATAAAAATAAAACAAATTTTTTATAATTCTTATTATAAAGAAGTATATAATGAATTTCTTGAAAACTAATTTTAATTTTTCTAACAATTATTATTATTGATAACATTAATAAAATAAATAATAATATTAAAAAAATTAAAAGAAATACTAAAACTAAAAATCTAATAATATAGTTTAAATTATTATAAATATTATAAATATTCTTTATTATATCAATATAATATTGCAAATCAATTGTATAACCTATACGTTTAATATTTCGTAAAATACTATAAATGACAAAATATAAATATAAAAATACAAAAAGCAATGACGTTGGTTTTATAATCCAAGAACCTTGACTTTTTTTATAATAGGACCAAACATTTTTTATACAATACAATAAAAAATAAAACACACCAAATAATAAGAATACAAATAGTAATAAATTTATAAATAAGAATAATGAAATTATTAATAATATCATTTTTTTTTATTTTCATTGTTATTTTTTTTATTATTTTTTTTTACAAATTAAGAATTACCTTTATAACCTGTTTAAAATCATGCCATAGAGGATACAATTCTGGTGTACACGGCTTACCTTTATCAATTATTGGCATAAATAATTTAAAAAAAGGCTCTAGTTTTTTAAATTCCTCCTTACCTGAAAAATAACCAGTTACTAATTCATAAGCAGTTTCTCGATCACTTACTACTTCAGAATTTTGTGAGTTTCGATTAGCAATTTCTTTTGCTAATGGTGTTTCATGCATTGATTGACTATGAACATTTTGATATACTTCATTATGCCTAATTTGATATTTTACTGCATCTAAATTATGATAAATAGCGAAACTATTATAACTTTGCCTTACTTCATCTAAACTTAAAGAAGAATCTATTGATTGTATAGAATCATTAAATGCATTTAGTTGCTCTATTATTAAAGTATGTTGTGGACTCTTTTCCTTCATGTTAGTAAAACGAACAATCAAAGCTATAATTTCTTTAGTTTTACCATCAATAAACTCATATCCTGTTAAAGATTTAGATTTTTCAGAGGCATAATCAACAATAACACCATTTACATAACGAGGAAAACCCTTATATTCACGAGAAAAAACAGTAGATTGAGTATCCAAGTCTACATCATGATATTTTTTAATTTTTAACGGTTGATCATGCGATGTATGATATAATAAAGTATCATTATGACTTCTTTTACAATCTGTGCCAAGAGTTAACGTTGAAGTTTCTATTATAGAATCTAATTTACCGTTAGCTGTTGGATTAACACTAATTTTATGGGTATAAGTCGCAGGTTCCAAAGATATATTATTTTCCTTAAGTTCTTTACGTGTATTCGAAACTAAAGGTAATTCTAATACGACAAAACCCCAGGACTCAATTTCAGTTGGTTTAATATTTTTTTTATATGCCATAATATAATCATAAACCTCCTTATCATCAGTTTGCGACATAAAAAAATTAGCAAGTCGACGTCTATAATCGGCGTGTAAAACACGATTTCTATTTTCTATTGGAGATCCGGATACTACGGAGGCAATGAAAACATCTGATTTATTCGCCGTATCATTTCCTTTATCAGTAAGCAACGCGCCTGCTGTTTTTATAACGAATAACTCTTCTGACTGTTCCTTAATATATGACGGCCCCTTTATAGCTGACTCTCTCTTAATTCCTAATATAGCATGTTCTATTAAATTTTGATGCGCTGTAATATAGCGACGCGCACCGAAATTGTTATATGCCGCAAGGCCAGAACGTTGTGCAATTTCATTAGGGGTTTCTATTTTTATATTATCAAATGACTTTGTTTTCAGAGGTAATAATGCTGTTTTATTAGGTAGTACTAATTCTTTATTGATTAATGGTACTGTTTTTTTTGACATTTGTTGCTCAAAAAAAGCATCCTCTTTTTTTGGTAAAATTGCAGCTCTTTCGGCACCTTTTAATCTTAAACCTGTACCATAGTTAGCCTGAGGTACTCTATGCAATTTAGGCATATTTGGTGCGAGATATCTAAATTTACTATTACTTGACCCATCACGTTTTAAAACTAATCTATTTAAAACTTTTTTTTTATTAAAATATTGTGAAATAATCATATTTTTTTTTATTTATTTTTTATTTTTTTTTATTTTTTTTTGTATATAAAAAAATTATATGTTCAATTTATAAATTAAAACAAAATACACAGTAGATGTATTTAATAAAAATATATGAACAAAGTTTACATAACGTATCAGCATTATTAGTCTTAGTTCTTTAATTTTTATATTCTATAAGCCAGGATAGATTTGAACTATCGACTTCTCGCTTATCAAGCGAGCACTCTACCAACTGAGTTACTAGCTCATATTTTTTTTTAATATTTTTATAAATATTAAACATGGGAAGAGTAGGATTTGAACCTACGTACACATAACGTGAATAGATTTACAGTCTACCGCCTTTGACCACTCAGCCATCCTCCCATGTTTTTTATTTATAAAATATAATACGGATGATGGGAGTTGAACCCATATGATTATTAATCGTCACGTTCTAAGCGTGGTGCGTCTACCTATTCCGCCACATCCGTATTATAAATTATTAATATAAATATAATAAGCCTGATTGGAATCGAACCAACATCGTTTCCGTTATGAGCGGAATGTTTTACCATTAAACTACAGGCTCTTTATATTTATAAATATTTATATAATAATTTATATTTATATTTATATTTATATTTATATTTATATTTATATTTATATTTATATTTATATTTATATTTATATTTATATTTATATTTATATTTATATTTATATAATAATTTAGGGTAGGAGGACTCGAACCTCCATATAATGGCGTCAAAGACCACCGCATTGCCAATTTTGCTATACCCTATAATAATAAAAATAATAATAAAATTTAAATTATTGTTCCTTACGGGAATTGAACCCGTGTTCTCAGATTGAAAATCTGATGTACTAAACCAGACTATACTAAAGGAACAATAATTTAAATTTTAAAATAATAATAAAACTGGACCCGAAGGGAATCGAACCCTTATCTAGTACTTGCAAGGCACCAATTCTACCATTTAACTACGGGCCCTATTATTTTTTTTGTTTATCTAATTAGTGGCTAAATATTAATATAATATTAATATAATTATAATAATACCTAACAATAGAATACAATACAAATATTTATTAAAAAACTACACTAATATTAATATTAATACTAATAAAAATAAAATACCAGCAGGCCGAGTTGAACAGCCATCTTTGGGTCATGAGCCCAATGATTTACCCTTAATCTATACTGGCATTTTATTAATTATTATATTAATTTTTACTCTTATAAGCAAATAATACATTTTTTATTTAAACAAGAAGGATAAGACTTGAACTTACATTTTTAGTTTTGGAGACTAACGTGCTACCGTTACACCACCCTCTCTTTTTTATTTTTTATTTATAAAACGCAGACAAACTATAAATCCCACAACAAAATGTAGTATGTTTAGCAAAATTCTAAAACACAATCAAATTCGGAAAGGTTTTGTGTGATTATTTAATAATAATAATATAGAATTTTTTTTATCTGCGCACTCCCTAGATAAGACTCGAACTTACAACCTTGTGATTAACAGTCACACGCTCTAACCTGTTGAGCTACTAAGGAAATAAATAATAATAATCATAATCATAAATATTTATATGCTTGGCAGGACTCGAACCCGCATCTTTAGGTTCGTAGCCTAACACTCTAGCCAAATTAAGATACAAGCACATAATTTTTATATTATTTTTTTATTATATTAATGGGTGTATTGGGAATTGAACCCAAAGCCTCTAGATTAAAAGTCTATTGCTCTACCAGATTGAGCTATACACCCATAATTTTATTCGTAATTTTATTAATACTTATATAAATATTTATATTAAAATTAATACTTGTTATCGGAATTGAACCGATATTTCTATAAATTAGAAAATAGATTTTGAGTCTACCGCGTCTACCTATTCCGCCAAACAAGTATTTCTCTAAGTATAAATATTAATATTAATTTAGGGTGGAATGGGATTCGAACCCATGGTACGTAAATAATACGTACAGCGGTTTTCAAGACCGACACCTTAAACCACTCAGCCATCCACCCTAACATGTTATATTACATTTTTAATTGAAAAAGAATGTAAATATAAATAAATACCAGCAGGCCGAGTTGAACAGCCATCTTTGGGTCATGAGCCCAATGATTTACCCTTAATCTATACTGGCATTTTATTAATTATTATATTAATTTTTACTCTTATAAGCAAATAATACATTTTTATATTTTTTATATTTATTTAAATTTTTATTGATTTTTTAATTAATTATTATAATATAGATATAAATATAGGCGGAAATCGGAATTGAACCGATATTTAAGGTTTTGCAGACCAACACATTACCCTTTATGTTATTCCGCCTTTTCTTTTCTTTTCTTTTTATTAAAAAAAAAATAGTCCAACACCACGTTCCCGTAGCATTACCCTGTTACGACTTCACCCCAGTCCTCAATAATAACGTCGTATTCACTTTAAAAATATTTAAATAGAATAATTTTAATAAATTAAAAAACAAAAACTAAATAAATATAATTATTATAGAATACTTCAGCTAATACCAATTTCCATGGCGTGACGGGCGGTATGTACTAGACTCGTAACTATATTCACCGTGACGTGCTGATTCACGATTACTAGCGATTCCAACTTCATGCACCCGAGTTGCAGGGTACAATCTGAACTGAGATCAGTTTTTTAGATTTGCTCCGGCTCACACCATTGCGTCTTTTTGTACTGACCATTGTAGCACGTGTGTAGCCCAATCCATCTAGGTCATAATGACTTGACATCATCCTCTCCTTCCTCCCCAACCGTTTAAGGGCAGTGAATCTATTTTTTTTTAATAAAAATTAAACAAATAAATTAAAGGGTTGCGCTCGTTAGTGGAATTAACCTAAACGCCTCACAGCACGAGCTGACGACAGCCATGCAACACCTGTGTTAGATCAATCAAATTAATTAGTTAAAAAATTAACCAAAATAATCTCATGCAAGAATTGGTAAGGTTTTTCGCGGTATATCGAATTAAACCACATGCTCCACCGCTTGTGCAAGTCTCCGTCAATTCTTTTGAGTTTCAACCTTGCGGCCGTACTACTCAGGCGGAGTGTTTAACGCGTTAGCTAAAATACTGAAAAGGCTTAACTTTATTTTATTTTTTTTATAAAAAAAATAAAAGACTTTCCAACATTGAACACTCATCGTTGAGGGCAAGGACTACCAGGGTTTCTAATCCTGTTTGCTACCCCTGCTTTAGTATCTCAGCGTCAGTTCCAGCCCAGATAGTCGCCTTCGCCTAGTGATGGTCCTACTATTATTGACAGATTCTACCCCTACTTTAGTAGTTCCACTATCCTCTGCTGTACTCTAGTTTAATTGTCTACAAAGCATTCAAGAAGTTAAGCTCCAGTTTTTTACTTTGCACGCACTAAACCGCCTACATACCCTTTACGCCCAGTCATTACGAATAACACTAGCCCCCTCCGTTTTACCGCGGCTGCTGGCACGAAGTTAGCCGGGGCTTATTCATTAGGTACCGTCATTATCTTCCCTAATAAAAGAGCTTTACAATTCGAGACCTTCTGTTCTTTTTATTATTATAATAATAATAATTTAGAAATTGCTTCACTCACGCGACGTTGCTGGATCGAACGTTTGTTCATTGTCCAATATTCCCCACTGCTGCCTCCCGAAGGAATCCGGACCTTTTTCAGTTCCGATGTGGCTGATCATCCTCTAAGACCAACTACGGATCATTGGCTTGGTAGGCCTTTACCCATACCAACTACCTAATCCGACATAGACTTTTTTTAATAGCAATTAATCTTTTATTATTATTTTTAATAGAGCGCCTATTAAAAATATTTTTTATTTGGTATTAAACTAACAAGTTAGTAGTATGCCAAACTATTAATTAAATTTCTATGTATTACTCACCCGTACGCTACTCAATTTATATATATAAATTGCGTTCAACTTGCATGTGTAAAGCCCATCGCTAGCATTCACTCGGAGCCAGGATCAAACTCAAATTTATTATAATATATACATTCATTTAGATGAATACATCTTTAATATCTCAAAATTATAATTAGAATCATTTTTAACTAAAAAAAATGTAAATTAAAAATAAATGCCAGCAGGCCGAGTTGAACAACCATCTTTGGGTCATGAGCCCAATAATTTACCCTTAATCTATGCTGGCATTTATTTTATTTTTTATTATTTTTTACTCTTATAAGCAAACAAATCAACTTTACTTAAATTAAAGTAAATATATATATGATATTATTAATTATTAATAAAAAATGTAAAGTTGGGCACAAAACGTATTACACAATAAACAAAAATAATAATATAATAGATTATATTACAATCATTAAAAAGAACATTATACTATTTATACAACAAAAAACTACAGAACGTATTGTTACTATTTCATTAACATCTTCAGATAGAAAACGTTCACATTTCCTATGGTACGATTCAATATTCATAACACATAAATCATTATAGCTGTACATTGCACCAAAGAATAAAGGTGAGAAAAAGGATAATCAATTTGATATAGCAATATAAACCAAAATATTCTCTTTTTATTTTTTGTATAATATTTTAATCAGTACAAACTGTATAAAGTTGTTTCAATTTTTCCTCAAAAAGCACTTCCCTTTGCTTTATAATCTTTTCTCTTTCACTAGATATATTTTATACCACTTAAGAATTTTTATAGTTTTAGTAAAATAGGTTTGTAAAATCTAGTCTAATGTTAACATTTTTAAATAATTCAAAAAAAGTAAATTATTATTTCTTAAAGCACAATTAAAGAATAGAATTTTTTTATCTTTATCTTTATAATATAGTCCACTAAAAAATTTATGTATTATTTTTATTTATTATTATAAATTTCCATCTGGTATATCTGACTATACAACTTCCTCAAAATTATTATATATGCTTTAACATTTTATTGTAAAATTTAAATTTTAAAAACTCAGATTGTTTCAAATAAACTTCCTATTTTTATAAAAAGGTGTCAGCGCAACCACTCAAGGATAATTTACCTTATTACGACGAGCAGTAATATCTCACTTATTTTCCAAACGTAAAATCTTCACTTTGAGCCTTTAAATTTTACCTTTATACTTATAATACCTGCCATATACTAACTCTTGTCATTATTTTGGTCAATTAAAGTTAATACTTGTAATATTTTTCTTTCTTTTTTGTTAAATTTTTATAAGTTTCTAAAATCGCTATTGCACTTTTTGATGAACTTGACAAACCCAATAAATTAACCGCGTGCCTAGAATTTTTTTTAGTTATGCATATTAGGTAATGATATTGTACGACGTAACAGCTGAGTCTCGTATCATCTCTGTGACTGCCATTTAAAATTATCCTTATATATAAACAACCTACGCCTCCACCGTGACTTACACAAAAACTTTCAGCTAAAACCAACGAATCTACAAAGAACAAACTCGTTCGTATACCAGTTAACGTTATCGTGCCTTTAATTTGTATATAATATTGTATCCTTAAAAAATGACTTACACAAATCTACTCTCTAAATTACTTTAATTTTTATTATAAATTTAAGATAATTAACTGGTTATAAAAACATATAATTAATCATTTTTTTATTTTTTTTTTAAAAAAAAAAACAAATTATCATATATAAAATACTTAAAATCAAAGAATAAAAAATAAACAATATCATTAAAATAACAATTATTGAATAAATAATTGTAAAATAAGGGTAAATATGTTGTTTTTTATTTAATAACTGCTCATAAAACTCTTTAAAATTTATCATTTCTTGAGTTTCTTGAATATCATGCTTTTTTGCTATTATTAAAGCATGATTCGTAGAATGTAAAAGTAAAAAACTGAAAAAATCAAAAAAATTAATTAGTGGAATAATATTAACAAAAAATATATGATGGAAAATAAAAACGTCTAAAAATATAAAAATAATATTTGTCAATTTTGATATTAATATAATAAAATATAACCAAAAGACCTTCATATCGTTTGTAATAATTTTACTATAAAATATTGATATTTGTGTTAACAAATTTAAAATCATTTTAGCATATATATAATTGGTATTTAATAAAAAAAAACTCAATGTTCGAAAGCCTAGTATAACATTATTAAATAACTTTAATATATTATAATACACAGTTTTTTCGTCCTTATTTTCTTTGTTAAATTGTATATTTTTTTTTTTTATTTTATATATTTGAACTAAAATTTGTAATAGATGACAACAAACTAAAAAAAAAAAAAATATACAATTTAACAGAGTCATATCTATAAAATTAAATACGAAATAATTTTTATAAATTATACGTAATATGAAGAAAATTAATATACAAAAACCTAATAAGGCTAACAAGGTTTCTTTCATAATAATTAATATTTTTTTTAATTTTAATATCATATAATTTTTTCTTATTGTATATAATTTTTTTAATAAATTAAAATAACAACGCAATCTTAATCTACGTCAACTGTACTTGATGTACTTGATAAATCTGATGAATTTAAGTCATATCCAGGAAGTGATGCATTATATTCATCAATCATAATATCTTGTTGTGTTTTACCAACCTTAGCAGAAAAAAAAGATACACTTAACTGTTCAGTTAAAGTCTCAAGTGGATTTATTTCATATCGACTTGCTGTAATTTCTGAACCCTTTTCGTCATTATGTACAAAAACCATATTCGTACTTAATCCGTAATCAGCCAAATCACCGGATTTATTACTTTTACTTGTTTGTTCGCGAACACCTATAAGCACAGGCGTCTTTTGCATATTGGATACTGCATCAACTACAGGTTTATCTGTGGAAGTCATTGTACCTACCAATATTATTGTTTGGAATATTATCTGGAGTATCGTCTTGTATTTGTACGCGTCGTATTGCAATTGGATGCCTTTTTTGCAAAGCTTGATCTATATGTTTATCAGCAGGAGTAATTGGCGCTGAAGCACCAGGCTTTAGTCTAAACTTTGCGATTATTATTTGAGCTTCTATCGTAGGATGATGTGCTTTTTTAAGCTCCCCGAAATCATCAACTACTGTGTGCATTACTCTTGATGAATTTGTTGTACTTGTTGTACTTGATGAATCTGATGGATTTGTTGTACTTGTTGTACTTGATGAATTTGATGAAGTTGTTGTACTTGATGAATTTGATGAAGTTGTTGTACTTGATGAATTTGATAAACTAATTGTTTGTATTTTCGCTTGCTCATAATCATACAGACATGGATAAGAAGGCGAGCTAGATTGATAAGTATAAGTAACACTTGATTCTTCTGATTCTTTTGATTCTTTGGTTTCTTCTATTCTAAGTTGTGGTCGTTGCCCATCTATTCCAGCATCCGCAGTACCCATTCGATATAATCCCTCTTCTATATTTGGATTTAGATTTTGATGTAACGCTGGAAATACCACGTGATTAGCCGTATCAAATATAGCTCTACCTCCTCTTTTTGAAAGTTCTTTACTTATAGTACCCATATGTGACGATTTATATTTATGAGCAGGAAATAATTTCCTTAAGTTATTATTCTCTTTTCTAAAAATTATCATTTTTTACTATTTTTTTTACTATTTTTTTTTATTAAATTATATATAATTGATTATAGATTTCGAATAAATATATAAATTACTTTTAAATATCTAAATTTATTATATATAAACGTATGGATCAAATAAATCATTTTTTCATAAAAACTTTTATATCGTGTTTCTAATATTAAATTTTTCTCTTTTATTTCATTTAATGACATTATTGCGTCTTTTAACTGATACTCAACTGAATCAAATTTTTCAATTAAATAAAAATTTAAACACTGCATAATTGAATACTGACGATTTTTTAAATTATCAGTTGGTATAAATGATAATTTTGCCTGTTTTGCAATACCCCCAATGTTATAACAGTTCAACCCACTTACTGAATATTTTATATTAATAAAATTTTTATTTTTTGGTGATAAATCATCATTAAATTTAATTAATTTATCTAAAAACAAAATTTGTTGATTTTCATCTATAGATAACATCTCTAAATTTGCATTTAAAAATTTCTTTAAAAGTTTTGTAACTAATAAAATATATTTCAAAACATTTTTAAATTCAATTAAATCTTCTTTATACTTTATAAAATTAGATATATCAATATTATAATAAGAAACTTCGTCTATAAAAATATCCGGATTCTCATACATATTATTATGTATAATACTCCTAACACCGAAACTATCACCACCTTTTAATATGTCAGAATCAACAAAAGATCTATGTTCTAGATATTTTAATAAAGTACAAACTGGTATATTTATATTATTACCCTTATATTTATTATCCAAAGCATTTAAAGTTTCTTTGAATTTTAATTTATTAATATTGTCACTTATTTTTTTATTTTGAAAAGCATCCTCTATTTTGTGTACAGATACACAATAAATCCTATCAAATAACAATTTTAATTCTTTATTATTAAATTCCGGATTAAAATATAAATTGTTATCAATGTTAAATAGCGACATTATCAAAGATAATAAAGATATGTCAATAACATTTGAACTTTTTGTTGGAATAATATAACTTGACGTAAAAATTGCTAAATAATCTAAAAATAATTCCGTATCTTCCTCATACTTATATGATAAATCAATTAATGTTTTACCGTTAAAATGTATATGTCGTTTGTTCATTGTATTCATTTTTTTTATTTTTTTTATTATATTTTATATTTATATATTATTTTTATTGCTACTATTATTGGTTTAGTAAAACGTTTTATATTAAAAATAAGCGTTGAAAGAAAATATATACAACGTGATTGAATTGTTTTGTTTTTTGACTCACCAGTCGAGATATTCTTAATTAAATTTATAGCTTTACGCAATTGGTATTTGATATCGTTAATATTTTCTTGGAAAATGCCTTCTATAAATAACTGCATACGGGCTCCATTAGTAAACACATCTTTATCTTGATAACGATCTAATAAATTAAAAATTAAAGATATATTATATCGATAATCATCATAAGATAATTGTATATTATTTATTTTTTTATTTTTTTTAGATAAATGCTGTCCTAATTCTTTAAATATATCTTTAAACTTTTTCTGAGTTTCGTAACTTTTATACAAAAGATTTTTGTTTATTGCAAATAAAAAATCAATTACGATTGCTATTATTAATAAATACTGTAAACAATATTTAAATTCTTTCAAATCTTCATCATAGTAAATAAAATTTGAAATGTCAATATTATAATAAGATGAATCATCGATTTGAAGTTGCTTATTCAAATGAAATTTTAATCCATAATTTAAACCCCCGACTAAAATATCTGATTTTATACTACAATGATGTTCCAAATATTTAAATAAAGCTAATACAGGAGCATTTACATTATTATTAACATAATTTTTGTCTAATTCTAAAACCATCTCTTTAACCTTTTTTTTTATGTTATAATTATGTTCATTTTGCAGATTATCCACAATTTGATCAATATCATTTATATTCGTTACTTTATAAATTTTATCAAATAAAACTTTCAAATCATTATCACCAAATTCATTATTTAAATATAAATTTTTTTCTTTAAATATCATACTTATTATATTAAAAATATTAAGATTATAAATATAAGAACTTTTTGTTGGTATAAAATATTTATTACTAAACATTGCTAAATAATCTAAAAAGATTTCCTGTTGTTGTTCACAATTATAAGACAAATCTATAAGTTCTCCCCCTTTATAATTAATTTTACGTATATTTTTTTGATTCATAATTTTTTATTATTTTTTATTTATTATTTTTTTTTGTAATTAATATTAAATTTATCTAGTAAACAGTTTAAGGACATAATACGTATTGGTCAAAAAATAAATTAAATAAATAAATATTAAAATTAATATAAAAATTAATATAAAAATAATATAAAATACCAGCAGGCCGAGTTGAACAGCCATCTTTGGGTCATGAGCCCAATAATTTACCCTTAATCTATGCTGGCATTCTATATTATTTTTATATTAATTTTTATATATATTTAAATTTTTATTAATATCTTGTGATCTCATTATATATGCTAATATTTGTGAATATTCAACATTCACTATATCATTATAATGAGATACAAAACCCTCAAAAGTTACAGATTCATTATTTATTACGAAACGATTTTCTGTAACATCACTAATTTCACAATCACTAATATCATCAGATATATGATTTTTTAACGGAAAAATTATGTTTTCAGCTTTTATAAACATACAAAGTAATGTTTTATATAAAATTGGTAATAACAAAGATTCATACACTTTATTTTTCTCTAATATAAATAAGATATTATATTTTTTATACACTGGTTCTGAATAAAATATACTTTCAGTGCTATCTTTAAAAAAAATATAAATGTTAAAATTTTTTAATTCAGTTGATTGCTCAATATCATTAGGATCGTCTAAATTTGGATAAACAATAATTCTTTCGTTTTTTTTCAAATTTAGATTTTCAAAATTATACCCTACAATAATTCTAGAATCATCATTATTTTCAATAATTGAAAAATTATTCATGCATCTGAATAACTCTAAATATTTTATCATTAAATAATTAAATAATTTTTTTTTGTATTTTTATTTTCAGTAAATCTAGTAAAATGTTGATCCAAAAAATTTAACCAAATTACAGGTTCTGGAACATCAGTTAAAGAATAATAGTCATAACGAAATAATGAACATTTACCTTGAGCATATTTCAACTCATATTCTTCCTCTGTTATATAATTACATTCATTTACGGAAAATAAAAAATAATAATAATCATCATCACTTTCACCAGTACCTGTACACATAATATACTTATTTGCTGCCCTACAATAAAATTCTTTTACGTTTTTTAAATTTTTTTCCTTACTAAAAAAAACTAATATTAAATCATTTTTAGTTTTATTATCATTTTTAAACACTGAAAAAAATTTCATTTTATATACATCCTTTAATTTATGAATTTGTTCTAATTTAGCATTTATTAAATCTAGATCATATTTTCTAATCATATTTTTTATATTTTGTTATATTTTAATTAATTAACCCAAAGACCCCTATTTTTAAATAGGGGAACCACCACACAAATAATATTAATACTTATATTAACATTCTAAAATTAAGAGAATAAAATTAAGAAAGCCATCATTAATGCTAATAATCCAACAGCTTCAGTTAATGCAAATCCTAACATAGCATATTTAAATAAATTATTAGTTTCTAATGGATTACGACTAATAGAATAAATTAAAGAACCGAAAACTACTCCTACTCCTACTCCTGCTCCTGCTGATCCAATTGTAGCTAAACCTGCTCCACAACTTTTACCAATTACTAATAATGCTGATACGTATTCTGCTTTGAAATTCATAGTTTTTATTGTTTTTATTATTTTTTTTACTAATATAATATAATTTTATATACAATTTATATTATTATTTTTTTTACATTTATATTACATTCTAAATAAAATATAATTAAATGTTATGATAATGGCTGCCCCACAATAAAAACTAATTAGTTTAAATATATGTCATTAGAGAAAGAATTTTTGGAACTTAGTATCAATATACTATTTATTAATATTTATATTTAATATAAATATAAATATAAATAAATTAAACTATTACTAGTTATATATATTTGACCTATTTACGTAGTGTTCTTCCACAACCATTATTATTATAATTATAATAATTCTAAAAACTTATAAAGAATCTTTCCTACTTATATGCTTTCAGCAGTTATGTTATATATTTTTTATAAAAAATATAAATATTTATATACGTAGCTACTCGGCGTTGCTTTTAATAAAACAACCGATACACCAGAGGTACATTCTTCTCGGTCCTCTCGTACTAGAGTCAAATCTTTTAGTTTTTAGCATACTAACAGTAGATAGGGACCGAACTGTCTCACGACGTTCTGAACCCAGCTCATGTACTCTTTTAATGGGTGAACAACCCAACCCTTGGGACCTTCTACAGCCCCAGGATAGAATAAGCCGACATCGTCTGTCGGCCAATTATAATTAATAAATAAAACACTTATAAAAATTAATTAATAAACACAGAATCATCAAAAATTTTATAATGAAAATCAGAATGTATATAATCTTTTATTAATAAACGAAAATTTAAAACATCAATATTATTAATATTAATATAATAATGATTAACATCTTGATACACTTTTGTATTTAAATTATATTGTTTATTTAAAAAATTAGATAAAAATTCATTTTCTTCTTTACTAAACCCATGCGTTGATAAACTAAAATTAATTATTTTTGTATTACTAGCATTCTTACGATAAGAACCATCATTTATAAACCAATAAGCAATTGCACGCGCTGTTAACCATTTTTCTAGAAATGCTTCATCACAAAGACCTTTCCTAAAAACGAGTTTTTCATTTTTTAAAACAAAATTACCACTTTCATCAATCTTATTTTTATAAAATATTTCACGATAATTTTTGAACTCTGGATGTGTAAATGTCTGAAACCAAATTGAAAAACGCTCTTTAGCACCACCTCCTGTAATTTTTCTTACTTGGGGTGGAATATTACAAAAGTCTTTAAATAATTCATACAAATGATTAATATAAATGATTAATATAAATGATTAATATAAATGATTAATATAAATGATTAATATAAATGATTAATATAATTTTTTTTATTATATTGTTGTTCAAATTTCAATTTACCTTCTGGACGTATTGTAACATCACCTAATATTGTTCCTAATAATACTTCCTTTTGAATATCCGTCAATATCAAAAGATTTTTAGCTTCGCGCGCTGTTTTACTAATTCCAGCATAAGTTGTTATTGATTTTTTCATGTTTATTTTTTATTTTTTTTATCTTTTAATTATTATTAATATACAACTGTATAATTTACCCTATTCTAATATAAATTAACTAATACTCACGTATTAGAGTAGACTATATCATAATCTTTCTTTATTATTATTTTTTATTTATAGTTTAATTAAAAATTTATTATATATTATATATTATAAACTATAAATAATGAAAACCAATCTATTTTACACTAACTTGAAATCGTTCATGTTTATATTATTATTTAATGTTATATTATGTTAAATTATTAATAAATTTAAAGATTTTTAGCGTATAGTCGTTGAGGAGTCTTATTTTTTATAAAAAATAAGTTCCCTGCTGATTAATCAATTTTAATATAAAATTAATATTACGTCTTATTATTATATTTATATAAATAAATATAATAAAAGATCGTTAATTTAAAATAATTGATGATTCCAGCAAAATAGCTAAAATTTCAATATTATATTACTATAATATGACCCCGAAATCAAGGTGCCAAACGATCCCGTCGATAAGGACTCTCGGGAATCATCAGCCTGTTATCCCCAGCGTACCTTTTATCCGTTAAGCGATGCTTCTTCCATACAAAAACACCGGATCACTATGACCGACTTTCGTCCCTGCGCGACTTGTTTGTCTAACAGTCAGGCAAACTTATGCCATTACACTCTACAACTGAGAAATTTCCAGTTTGAGTTTACCTTTGTACACCTCCGTTACTCTTTGGGAGGTGACCGCCCCAGTCAAACTACCTGCCATACACTGTCACTCTTTAAAAAAAGGTTAGTTTTATAAAATTAAAAAAATGGTATTTCACCGTTGCCTCCCTAAACAGCTAGCGCTGTGAGATCATAAGCTCCCATCTATGCTACATATTTATTTTATAAATACTATGTAAAGCTGCAGTAAAGGTGCATGGGGTCTTTCCGTCTAGCTGTTAGTATTTCGCATCTTCACGAAAAATTCAATTTCACTGAGTCAATATTGGAGACAGTAGGGAAGTCGTTACGCCATTCATGCACGTCAGAACTTACCTGACAAGGTATTTCGCTCATTTAATTTTTTCATTATATTTCATTATATTATAATATAATGAAATATAATTAATATTTCTATTAATATTGGACTATATCTTTATTTAAGTAAAATATAAATTAAAATATAAATTAAAATATAAATTAAAATATAAATTAAAATATAAATTAAAATATAAATTAAAATATAAATTAAAATATAAATTATATATTCATTTTACCTTTAAGAAATTTAATTTTGGATAACCCAGTAACTGTTAAATGTTGTTTTTCTTTCATTAAATCAATTATTTCAGCAAAATAATTAAATGAAATAGATTTTATTGTTAATAATCGATTTTTTCTAAAAAATGGAACTACTATTGTTGATAAATCATCTAAATTTCTAACACGAAATTCCATGACATTACTTGAATTATTCTTTCCGCGATTATATGTTACAACACCGCATTTTAAAAACTTCTTAATTTCATATAATAATGCTATATCTCTATTATGTTGTACAATTCTAAATTCAGGAATTACTTGTTCCTTTAATTTCATAGTTTTATTTTTATTTACACCAACAAAAAAACAACCTTCACCATCTACAAAACCAACTAACCAATTATCAGTTATATTCATTTCTTTATATTTCTTTATATTTCTTTATATTTCTTTATATTTTTAATAAAATTTTTTAATTAATTACTTTTATTTATTATTTTACTTAAATATCTAACGTGTAGTCTCTGAAGATCTCTTATTCTATTAAGATAATATAATATAATATAATATAAAATAAAATAAAATAAAATAAAATAAAATAAAATTTCTTGCGAATCATCCTAAAAATCCAATACCTTTTTACGTTTAAAAAAATAAAATAAATCGTAATATTGAATTTTAATTTAATAAAAAAATTAAAAAATCAAGGATATTTTCGCATATAGTTAGATTGAATATTTTATATTTCTATAAAAGTAAGGCAGCAAAATATTATGTTACCTTAGGACCGTCATGGTTACAGCCGCCGTTTACTGGACATTCAATTTAAAGCATTACTATTAATAATAACAGTAACACCTTGCCTCTTCAATTTTCAGCACCGGGCAGGCGTCAGACCCTATACATCGTTTTACAACTTCGCAGAGTCCTGTGTTTTTGCTAAACAGTCGCTACCCCCTGCTCTGTGCCACCATATTTTTATTTTTTATTAAAAAAAAAATAAAACATGGTACTCCTTCTCCCGAAGTTACGGAGTCATTTTGCCGAGTTCCTTCAATATTGTTCTCTCAACGCCTTAGTATTCTCTACTTGTTCACCTGTGGCGGTTTCAGTACGGTTTTTTTCTTCAATTTTATGCAAGTCGAGATTAAAATCAGAATTAAAGGTATTTCTAGTAAATAATTTTATATCAATTCATAAAAATAATAATAATAAATATAATTTTATTTAGTCCCTAAAATACATAATTGGAATATTAACCAATAACCCATCAATGATTATTTTCATACACATCTTAGGGGCCGTATAACTCTGCGTGGATAATCCTTACACAGAAACCCTTGAACTTTCGGCGATAAATTCTCTCAATTTATTTAGTGCTACTCATATCAGCATTCTCAATTCTAATAATTTCATTAATTTTTACAAACTAACTTTATAATCATATAGAACGTTCCGCTACCATATATTTATTTTTTAAATAAAATAAATATATTTATAGCTTTGGTGTAAAACTGAAGTCTATATACATTATCGATGCAAAAAAGCTAGATCAGTGAGCTGTTACGCTTTCTTTAAAGAATGGCTGCCTCCAAGCCCATCTCCTGATTGACATTACTTTATTACTCCCTTATGCACTAGGTTTTTACTTACAGACCTTAGCTTATAATCTGGGCTGTTTCCCTCTTGATTATGGACCTTAGCACCCATAATCTGTTTGTTAAATTACACTTTTTTTTTATAATAAAAAAAAATAAGTATTCGAAGTTTCGTTAAGTTTAGTAAGTAGAAATTACCCCCTAGCTCATCTAGTGCTCTACCCCTTATAGTGTATTCATTAATTCATTTTTGAAATTAAAATAAGTTATTAAAAAATTTAACACTCTACCTCAATAGATTTCGCGGAAAACCAGCTATTTCCAAGTTTGATTAACCTTTCACCCCTAATCACAAGTCATCCAAAACTTTTGCAACAGTTACTAGTTCGGCCCTCCAATATTTTTTAAGATATTTTCAGCCTGCTCATGATTAGCTCACTTGGTTTCGGGTCTAATTATTATTACTAAATTTTTATAACCAAATTTTTAAATTTGCTTTCGCTCAGCCTACATTTATAAATTTAAGCTTGCAATAATAATTAAGTCGCTGACCCATTATACAAAAGGTACGTTGTAACTCTATAAATATTTATAAAAATAAAGCGTCAACTGCTTATCAGTAAATTATTTCAGATCTTTTCACTCCGAGATTTCCTCGGTTCTTTTCACCTTTCCCTCACGGTACTTTTTTACACTATCGATTACTTGATATTTTTTAGACTTTGAAGATGGTCCTCCAATATTCGAACAAAATTACACGTGTTTCGTTCTACTCATTATATAAAATACTTATTTATTGACTAATGGACTTTAACCATTTTCTGTTTATTTTTTCAAATAATTAGTAAATAATTGATAATATTTTATAATTGTCTTCTCCGCGTTCGCTCACCACTACTTACAGAATCTCGGTTGATTTCTTTTTATAGTTACTAAGATGTTTCAATTCACTATAATTTTATATTCTATAAATGAGAATAGTTTCCTATTTATATAATTTTGGGATATTTATAAATTTTCGTCTTGACTCTATTTATAACTTTTCGTTTGTTGTACGTCCCTTATATTCAAGTATCTAGGCATCCGTAAATTACCTTCATTTACTTATACTAATACATAACATATATTTAAATTTATATTTATATATATATTATATATTAAATATTTATAATTCACTACCAGTTTTAAGACGTAATAGGTTGGGTCTATTTATTATTTATTATTATCTATTACAAGCAAACAAATCAATTTTATTTGTTTTTTTTCTTGGTTATCAAAAAGTTTAAATTTATTTTTTCATTTGTTTATAAAATTTACATTTTTATAAGTAGAATTATATTTTTTTTATAATATTCGTTTTTTTTTAACTTATTCAAGAACACATTTATAAATTTACAATTTATATACATTATTAATTATGTCTTTCCTTATTTTTTTATAAATCAAAATAGCTCACTTCCAATTTCTCGACATAATAAAGTAGATAGTTTTATAAAAATATAAAACATATTTTAAAGCAATTAATTATTTATACGTTATTTAAATTTAATATTTGTGAATTTGCAGTGAAAAATTAAAAAATAAATAAAAATACCAGCAGGCCGAGTTGAACAACCATCTTTGGGTCATGAGCCCAATGATTTACCCTTAATCTATGCTGGCATTTTATTCTATTTTTATTTTAATTTATATTTTTATTTTTAATTATTAATTTTTTATTATAAATTATAGATCTTTTATAATTTTTTATATTATTTATAACATTAATAAAAGAAATAAATAATAAAAGAAAATTAAAGTTCAGAACTATTAAAATGTTCAACAATATTAACTAATAAATTGTCTTCAACATCAAATGATTTTAAAGAAGATAATGTTTTAACATAAGGTTCAAATAATTCATTATCTTCAACAAATTTTAATAATTTCGACTCATATTGATTAATTTCAGATAAGTCAACTTTATCTAAATAACCACGAACTCCAGCGAAAATAATAACAATTTCCTTATCAATAGATAATGGAGCATTTTGTGGTTGTTTTAATAATTCAGTTAATAAAGCACCACGTTTTAATAATTGTTTAGTACTTTCATCAATATCAGTATCAAATTGAGAGAATACAGCAATTTCACGATATTGAGCTAACTCTAATTTCATAGAACCTGCAACTTTTTTCATTACTGGTACTTGAGCAGCTGAACCTACACGACTAACGGATAAACCAACATTGATTGCTGGACGAATTCCTTTATAAAATAATTCTTTTTCTAAGAATATTTGTCCATCTGTAATAGAAATAATATTTGTAGGAATATAACCAGAAACATCACCTGCTTGAGTTTCAACAATAGGTAATGCAGTTAAAGAACCTCCTCCAAATGGTAAATCTAATTTAGCTGATCTTTCTAATAAACGAGAATGAATATAGAAAATATCACCTGGGAATGCCTCACGACCTGGTGGACGACGTAATAATAAAGACATTTGACGATAAGATACAGCATGTTTATTTAAGTCATCATAAATAATAAGAGCATGTTTACCATTATCACGATAATATTCACCAATAGCACAACCAGTATAAGGAGCTAAATATTGTAATGGTGCGGCATCTGATGCTGTTGCTGCTACAACTATTGTATAATGTAATGCATTATGTTGTTCTAAAGTATCAATTAATTTTAGAATTGTTGATCTTTTTTGTCCAATTCCAACATAAATACAATGCATATCTATACCATTAACATTATTAGATTTTTGATTTAATATAGTATCGATAGCTATTGTACTTTTTCCAGTTTGACGATCTCCAATGATTAACTCACGTTGACCACGACCAATTGGTAATAAACAATCAATAGCTTTAATTCCAGTTTGTAATGGTTCATTTACAGATTTTCTTGTAATAATACCTGGAGCTTTTCTCTCAATACGTAAAACATTTTTTGGAGCTGGATTTAATGCACCTTTACCATCAATTGGATTTCCTAATGCATCAACTACACGACCCAACATTCCGTCTCCTACTGCAACACTCATTAACTCACCTGTACTTCTTACTTTATCACCTTCACGAATATTAATATCATCTCCAAAGACTACAACCCCAATACTATCCTTTTCTAAGTTTAAAGCCATACCGTTTACTTTACTTGAAATAAATTCAACCATTTCTCCCGCTTTTACTGATTTTAATCCATGTATTTGAACTACTCCATCTTTTACAGATAAAACTGTACCTAATTCTTCTCTTTCCCCAGAATTTGTATTTGTTTCTGAAAATGAAGATAAATTAGCTATTTGTTTATAAATTAATTCTTTGATTTCAGTTTTTTCCATTTCTATTTTTCTTTTTAGTTTTTGTTTTTTTAAATAATTATAAATATGAAATTACTAATAATTTTATATTTATAATCTTATCCCTAAGTTTTTTTTTAGAAAGAGCTATTACACATTTTCTATTTAATGCATTCTTCTTATAAAATATTTATAAAATTAAAATTAAAAATAATTCTACTCTTATAAAGCAAACAGTATTTTATTAAATATTGTTTTGAATCTTAAATATGTTTAAAAATGGCAAATAAATTAAACATAAAAAGAAAATAATATATTCATATAAATCACTAAATAAAAATAATGTTAAAAACATTATCAAACCTATTATAATAACAAAAGCATAATGATAAATGAATCCTGTTTGTAAATTTACAGCCTTTTTAGAATAATGATCAAAAATTTTTGAAAAACCAGAAGGACCCATCATTTCAAATAAACCACGATCTAAGTATTTAAACGATATGTTATATGCGAAATTCATAAATGTTGGAACAATAAATGAATTTACTAATATATCGAAATACCATTTTTTCATTATAAAATAATATAATTTAGGTAATTGTTGAAATTTCAATAGATACAGGTTTTTTGTTAAAAAAGAATAAGCATAAACTGAAAATAATGCACCAAATAAACTAAAAAAAACAGGAATTAATTTTATCATTGCTGGGGTAAATTCTAATTCTAAATAAATATTATTTAATGGTAAATTAAATAATGCATTATTAAAAAAAGGTGAACCTAACCCAATAAACATATCTTTTAATATAAAACCAATGAATATACTAAAAAAAGCTAAAATGAATAATGGTAGACCTAAAAATAAAGGCGCTTCTTCAATGTTTAATAATCTAGTAATATTTGAATTTGTTTTGAAAATAAATGTTAACATTATTAAACGAAATGAATAAAATGCAGTAAAAAAAGCCGCAATTGTTCCCAAAAAATATGCAAATTCTGCATCCCATTGATAATAACTTTTAGAAAAAGCATATTCTAAAATAACATCTTTAGAATAAAAACCTGCCAAAAATGGAAATCCTATTAACGCTAAAGATCCTATTAATATTATAACATAAGTGTAAGGTAATAGTTTTACTAAACCACCCATTTTTCTCATATCTTGTTCTTCTGAAATAGCATGAATAATAACCCCAGCACTTAAAAATAGTAAAGCTTTAAAAAAAGCATGTGTTGTTAAGTGAAATAAACTAGCATTATAATTTAATAAACCACTTGAAAATACCATATAACCTAATTGACTACATGTAGAATAAGCAATAACACGTTTCAAATCATTTTGAACAACACCAACAGTCGCTGCAAATAAAGCAGTCAACGCCCCAAATATTGTAATAATTACTAAAGCTGTTGAACTATAACTAATTAAAGGAGATGTACGTAATAAAACAAAAACACCAGCAGTCACCATTGTTGCTGCGTGAATCAATGCTGATACTGGAGTCGGTCCCTCCATAGCATCAGGTAACCACATATGTAAACCTAACTGGGCTGATTTACCAATTGTACCTACAAAAAGCAATAACCCAATTAATGTAACAATATTAAATTCTGCACCAAGAAAAATAATATTGTCATTTGTTAATTCTGCTATAGGAACCAGTGCAAAAATAGTTGCAAAATCTAAACTTTTATAAACCATAAATATAGCAAATATACCTAAAGCTAAGCCAAAATCGCCAACACGATTTAGAATAATCGCTTTTAAAGCAGATTTATTTGCTTGCATTCTAGTAAACCAGAAATTAATTAATAAATAAGATGCTAAACCTACACCTTCCCAACCTAAGAACATTTGAAATAAGTTATCTGCTGTTATTAACATCAACATAAAAAATGTAAATAAAGATAAATAACTAATAAATCTTATAATGTGAGGATCACTATTCATATAATTAACTGAATATATATGAACTAAACAAGAAATACCCGTTACAACAACTAACATTACAGCAGTTAATGTATCAAATAAGAAACCCCATGTTAGATTTAATACACCTAAATTCATCCAATTTAATATTTTAATATTACATACACTTTGACACAAAGCTACTTCATAAAAAATAGTAAAAGCACATATTACTGTTAATAACATACAGCTAACTGCAATAATAATGCTTCCTTGTTTTCCAAAATATCGACCACCTAAACCTAACAACATAAAACTTAATAAAGGTAATAATATAACTAGTATATACATATTTTTCTTATAATAATTTTTTGCTTGTTTGTTTTATTATATAAAGTAATATATATTTATATTCACGTAATACTATTTCTAAGTATTCTTTTGACTTATCTTCAGTTAAATCAGAAATTTCTATATCAAGAATATCTTTCATTATATTCTCACCAGGAATAAATAACGATTCATTCTCAAAAAGTCCAATAATAATTGCAGACGTTATTAATTGATATAAATAATTTTTAGCAATTTTATTATTCTGTGTTCTGATAATAATATTAAATTCTTTTCTTTCATTTTTATTCATAGTAAAATCCAAAGCGTCTGACCAATCAACGAAGGGACAATTAAGGTAATTTATTAATGATAAATTATCATTGAAATTCTCAACTGTATTTAAGTCAAACATAATATTTGCAGTATCTACTATAATTTGAGAGAATTCTTCATCACTTAATAATTTTTTTCTATTTTTTTTGTAGCTGAAAAAAATTAAATTAGCATTTAAGCCATTTTGTTCTTTTTTAACAACCGGCGCCAAATTTATAAATTCACGAACACTAAAACATAAATAATTTAATAAATCATTAAGTTGCTCATCAGTAATTTCTTTACAATGATATTTAAAATGTTTTTGCCAAAAACGTACCCACGCTTTCGGATTATTTAAATTTTCTATAATATAGTCAGAGTAAACTGCTAATATTATATAAGATGATTTTTTGCTTTCGTAAACACTTTTTAAAATATAATTATCGTCGTCAATTGAAAAAATAATAAATAGAGAAAAGTATTCCTCTATATATATCATATATTTTTCATCAACAACTATAGAATTATCTACTTTAAAAAGAAGTACACGATTAACATTTAAGTTAGATTGTTGAATAGTATTTTTTTTTTTTTTGAAAGAATCTATTGTTGTAAAATCATAATTTTTCACTTTTGAACTTATTTCTTGTCGCTTAATAAAATGATTAATTAAATTTTCATCCATTTTTTTAATTTTCTTTATTATCTTTTGTTATACTTTAACTTAGTTTTTCCTGCATTTTTATTACTTAAAATTATCATCTCTTTCTTCTAATAATTTTTCTAAAGCATACTTTTGTTTAATTTTTAAAATATATGAAAGAATTAATTTATACTCAGAATCAATTATACTATTATATAAATGATTTTCCTTGCTAATATTAATTAATTGAAGTATACGTTCATCTAATATTTTTAAATTTACACCTGGTATGAACAGTTCTTCACATGTATAAAAAAGTTTTATGAACGCTTTCATTAAAATAATATTTAAATTATTTTTTATAAAATCAATATTACCATTTATTTCAAAAATAATATTATAATTTTTTGCGGGAATATCAATAGACAAATTATTAACCTCCTTATTAAAATCTATTTTCGATTGTTGGCTTGAAACTCTTACTAAAATTCCAGGAAGTGTACTTTTCAAATCCGAATAAAAATTTAAATCTACATCATTATATGACAGTGGTAAAGTAATTGTTATTTTTTTTAATTTTGTTTGTAAATTTTTGTCTTCCTCTTCGTTATCATATAACTCGTAGCCAACATATAATTTGTTTTTTGTTTCTTTTATAATGGTATTTTCATTAATATGAACAAATAAATGATTATAAAATAGACACAAATATTCAATTAATTCACTTACCTTTTTATCATCTTCAACAACTAATGAAAAATATCTTTTTAGAAAATATAACCAAGCCTCTGGCTCTTCTGTTTCCTCGAGGAAACCATTATAAGTTAATAAACCATAATTTTTATTTATTATAACAGGCCACTCAGAAAAATTAATGAAATTATTTTTATTTAATGAATAAATAATACAATATTGATCATCCAATTTGAAAATATAACTGAACTGAAATTCATCATAAGCTATTCGTATTTTTTCATTATCCACAAAGAAAATAAATAAAAAATCATTCTTATTTTCTTCGTTTCTTATAAAATCTAAGCCCTTCTGCTTATAAAATGTTAAAATTTTTTCTATATTTAAAAAATCATAAAATTTCATTTTTTTTGTTATAGCTTTTTTGACTATTTTTATTAAAAAACTTAATTAAATTTTACTTTTTAACCAATCAATATAATCCTCAAGTTTAACACCTTTAACAACGATAGGCATAAATCCATGATTTACTCCACAAATTTCACTACATTGACCGTAAAAAGTACCCTCACGTTTTAAAAATAAAGAAACTTGATTTAAACGACCAGGAACAGCATCAACTTTAACACCTAATGATGGAACAGCCCAACTATGTAAAACATCAGTAGCAGTTACAATAACTCTAATATGTGTATTAATAGGTAAAACAATTGGATTATCAACTTCTAATAAACGCAAATCACCAATATTTAAATCATCTACATTTAACATATAACTATCAAAATTAATTTCAGAATCATTTAATACATCATTGTAGTCAGAATATTCATACGACCAATACCATTGATGTCCGACGACTTTTAATGTAATTGCTGGGTCTATTAATTCATCAATTGAATATAATAACGCAAATGATGGTATTGCAATTAACATTAAAATAATACTTGGAGTTAAAGTCCAAATAATTTCTAACCAAGTACCATGTGCTATATTATTCAACAACAAATAATTTTTTCTTTCATTAATATCATTTTCAGTTTTAGGAAAATCCCAAATGTAATTAAATTGAACTAAAATTTGACGTAACATCCACATAACTAAAGCTGTTATTATTATTAAATAATAAAAAATATTATGATGTAAATCTATAATACCTTCCATTATTGGAGTTGCAGGATCTTGAAAACCTATCTGTCCTGAACGCGAAATATCTAATATTTGTAATATATTTTTCATACCTTAAGTTAATATTAATATTATACTTTTATTTTTTATTTTTATTTTTATTTTTTTATTATCTATTTTATTTTAAGAAAATAAAATAGATAATAAATATAAAATTTTTTAAGGTTTTATATTTACTATTGTGTTGTGCAAATTTCTGTTTATTTGCAAAAATAAATCTTGTTTTCTACTGTTAAATTCAGTATGAAGTGTTAATATAATTGTTCCTATCATAGCAGCAAATAATATCAAACCACAAATAATAAAAAAATCAACATAATAAGTATAAATAAGAAATGCTACTAATTTTAAATTATGTGGTGTTGGAGTTATTTGATTATTTATTAAAAAATAATTAATATAAGTTTCTACTTCTATTTGTATATTTAAATTAGTAAAATTAAAATCATTTACTCCAATATTTATATTAAAATTGAAAAATAAGTATAATAATTCAACAAGTAAAACTGTACCAATTAGTATAGTAATTGGTACATATTTAATTAAGTTCTCACGTAATTCTATCATTCTAATATTTAACATCATAATAATAAATAAAAATAATACAGAAATTGCTCCAATATAAATAATTAAAAAAATCATTCCTAAAAACTCTGCTTTTAATAAAATTAACAATCCCGAAGCCCCAATAAATACTAAAATCAAATACAAAACAGAATGTATTGGATTTTTTGCAATTATTATACTCACTGCACTAGTAAGTAAAAGTAAACTAATAATAGCAAATAATATTGTCATTTTTATAATTTTTTATAATTTTTTAAACTATTTTATATGCATTTCATGTTTTTGTAAAACTACACCAAAACTTTGACCAGGTATTAAATTAAATGGAACTTTTTTTTTTAAGACATATTTATAATAGTAATTAATCAATTGAGTTTTCCATGAATCGACAAACATAATATTATGTGATTCTGTACTTGTAATTGTTACTGTTAAAATATAAAATAAATAAAATAATCCAACAAAAGTTAATAATGATCCGTATGAAGCTACAGCATTCCATAAATAAAAGCTATCAGCATAATCAGGAATTCTTCTAGGCATACCCGCTAAACCTAAAAAGTGCATTGGAAAAAATGTAATATTGACTCCAACAAATGTAACCCAAAAATGAATAACACCTACACTTTCATAATATTGTACTGGAACTCTAGTATAAGCAGAAGTTGTTTTAAAAAAAGAAAACCAATAATAAAATGCTGCAAACAAACCAAATACAGCTCCCATTGATAATACATAATGAAAATGAGCGACTACATAATAGGTATCATGTAATGCAATATCTAGTCCACTATTTGCTAAAACAATACCTGTTAAACCACCAAGTGTAAATAAAATTAAAAATCCAATAGTAAATAACATAGGTGTTTTAATTCTAATATAACCACCCCATAATGTTGCTAACCAACTAAATATCTTAATACCTGTTGGAACTGCAATAATCATAGTTGCTGCTGTGAAATATGCACGAGTATCAACATCCATACCAACAGTATACATGTGATGAGCCCACACAATAAAACCTAATAATGCAATTGATAACATTGCATATACCATCCCTAAATATCCAAAAATTGCTTTTTGAGTAAATGTTGAAATAATAACACTAACAATACCAAATGCTGGTAAAATTAAAATATAAACTTCTGGATGACCAAAGAACCAGAATAAATGTTGATATAAAATTGGATCACCTCCACCTGCTGGATCAAAGAAACTTGTATTAAAATTACGATCTGTTAATAACATAGTTATTGCTCCTGCTAATACAGGTAATGATAGTAATAATAATACAGCTGTAATGAACACAGACCAAACAAATAGTGAAATTCTATGAAAAATCAAACCTGGTACACGCATATTAATTACTGTACAAATAAAATTAATTGCACCCATAATAGAAGAAGCTCCTGCTAGATGTAAACTAAAAATTGCTAAATCTACAGATGCACCTGAATGAGCTTGAATACTACTTAATGGTGGATAAACTGTCCAACCTGTTCCAGCACCAACCTCAACATAATTTGATAAAACTAATAAAATTAATGATGGAGGTAATAACCAAAAACTAATATTATTTAATCGTGGAAATGCCATATCTGGTGCGCCAATCATTAGAGGAACAAACCAATTACCAAAACCTCCAATCATTGCAGGCATTACCATGAAAAATATCATAATAAATGCATGACCTGTAACGATTACATTATATAATTGATAATTTGATCCTAAAATTTGATTTCCTGGAGCAGTCAACTCCATACGAATTAACAATGATAACATTGTTCCTACTACTCCAGCACCTAAACTAAAAAGTATATATAATGTTCCTATATCTTTATGATTTGTACTAAATAACCATTTGTTTATAAAATTCATCATAATTATATTAATATTTTTTAATAATTTATTTGGTTTTCTTTTTATATTATTTAAGTAGACTTTTAATTCTACAACATATTTTTTTAATAATATCCTATATTCTTTTCTTATAAGAAAAAGCATCATTTCACCCTGTTCTTTAAAACATAAATTATCTTCTAATTTATCGATTATAACAAAAGTTAAAGCCGTATTTTTTATATTTTTTATATTTTTCAATTCGTCAAGAAAATATTGATGATCATCTATAAATATAAACGAAGGAAATGCATCTCTTTTATACAGAATATGAAATATTATATAATCTTTTACCCTTTTTGGTTCGCTATTCGTATAAAAATCTATAATATTTAAAAAGAAATAATATAGTGGTAATATAAACAATATATTAAAATAGTTATTTAATATAAAATTATTAAAATAAATATCAAAAAGTATTAAAATTATAATAACAACAGTAGGTAAAAAATATAATAGCTTAAAAAAAAAAGATAATACAAAAATATAATAATTGCGCTTATTTACTGAAATATTTATTCTATTTTTCGATGACATATAATATGGCAAATAACAATAATATATAAAAAAAACAAATTTTCTATAATTAGACGTATTCAATAACAAATAATGAAAACGCTGAAAACTTATCTTTATTATTTTTACAATAAAAACAAAATTCAGTAAAATAACAAAAAAAATACAAAACAATAAAAACAAAAACAAGATAAAAAATATATATCTAAAAATAATATTATCAAAAATAGTGAAATTTATTAAAATATAATAGTATATTGATAAAACTTTTAAAAATAATATTTTCAAATCTAATATGTCTCCTATACGATTTATATTTCTAAAACTCGAAACTATAACAAACAAAATATAAACAAACACTATAAATAGTGAAGATATACCAAATGCCCAAGAACCACTATCCCTTTTTATGTTATTCAAACTTTTTTTTATTAAAAAAAATATAATATAATATAGCAGACAAAAACATAATAATGATGAAATTTGTATAATTAAATTCATTTTTTAATTTATTTTTTTAATATATTATTTTAATATATTATTTTATTATTATTATATTTATATTTATATTTATAAAAAAAAATTGTAGTAACCAGCAAAGTAAATGCTGACGTATAGGAATAACCATACAACATCAACAAAATGCCAATACCAAGCTGCTGCTTCAAAACCAAAATGATTTTCACGAGTAAAATGATGATTAATGAAACGGAATAAACAAACTGTAATAAAAACAGTTCCAATAATTACATGAAAACCATGAAATCCTGTAGCCATAAAAAATGTTGAACCATAAATACTATCTGAAATAGAAAATGGTGCACCAAAATATTCATAAGCTTGAACAGCAGTAAAAATTATAGCTAAAAATAAAGTAACAATAAAAGCTTTTATTGTTCGTTTTCTATCATTAGAAAGTATAGCATAATGAGCTACAGTAATAGTAGCACCGGATAATAACAAAATTGCAGTATTTAATAATGGAACTTCAAAAGGAGAAAACGCTTGAATTCCTTTAGGTGGCCAAATCGAACCAATTTCTACAGTAGGTGCTAATCCAGCATGAAAATAAGCCCAGAAAAAGGCTACGAAAAACATAACCTCTGAAACAATGAATAAAATCATTCCATAACGTAAGCCTTTTTGCACTTCTGGAGTATGATGACCTTGAAATGTTGCTTCACGTACAACATCTCTCCACCATAAAATTAAAATGAAAATAACACTTAATAAACCTAATTCTAAAATTTCTACACCAAAATCAAAATAATGCATATACATTACTCCACCTGTCGTTAAGGTTAATGCCCCTATCGATGCCATTAATGGCCATGGACTTGGATCAACTAAATGAAAATTATGAGTATGATTCTTTTTCATGTTTGTATTTATCTATATATTTATTTATATTTTATTTTTATATTTATATTTATTATAATAATTAAACAATTTTTCTTACTTTTATTATTACTAATATTATTATCCTTTTAAACTATTAATATAGTCTAAAGATATAATCCCACGTAAACGATAATATATAACAACCATAGCTAAACCAATTGCACTTTCTGCTGCGGCTACTGTTAAAATAAATAATGCATAAATTTGTCCAGATATATCATCCAAATAAATTGAAAAAATTATAAAATTTAAATTAATCGCTAATAGAATTAATTCTAAACTTATCAATATAATAATTATATTTTGAGGTATTGCAAATATACCACATATTCCTAAGAAAAATAACAATAATGTTACTATTAAATAATCAATCATTTTTTTTATGTTCTATTATTATATTTTTTGTATGTATTTATGTATTTTTATACTCGTTTTTAGAGTTTTTATAATATATATAATATTATATCTAACTCTTATAAGCAAACAATTCAATTCATTATTTTTTTACTCTATAAAATGTTATAGTATCTAATTGTTCAGGTTGTGATTTTATAGAAAAAGATAAATAAATAAAAACTTATAATACATAACAGAATTAAAAATATATAAAATAAAATAAAATAAAATAAAATAAATATCAGATTTATATATTCATTATTACAAAAAAAAACAATTTTGTATAAACTTTATTACATTCCAGTAAAAGTTCTTACAACATCACGAAGATCGCGAAGCGCTTGTGCTATTATTTTAACAGTACTTCTATCCTCAATAGCCTGTTGTTTAAGTTCAGCTATTTCTTCTTGAAGAGTGTTCAATTTTTTTTTGTAATCCTCTACTAAAAGAACGAACCTATTATCCATACTATCTAATCTTTTTAAAAAAAACTCTTGTGTTTCATCAATCCTCGGATTAATTTTTTCTACAACATCTACTAACTTATCCAATGAGTTAACGGAACTTGTTATAGTTTCTTTTGTTTTTATTAAATCCTCACGCATATTATCACTCACTTTTTGCGAAGCTTCTGCAACGCTTTTAGTATAAGCATCAGACCATTTATTCTTAATGACTAAAACTACTACTACTATTACTGTAACCGTTAGTACCGCATAAAAACAGTTTTTTAATGATATAATATTTGCTGCATTATTTTCAGTTTTACTATACAAATCTATTAAACTTGATTCTAATTTTTTTTGAATTTTTATATTTTCTAAATATGTTTTACATTGAGTAATTATAGTATTATATTTTAATACAGCTAATTCTTGAACACCTAGAGAATCCGATTGTTTTAATAAAGTATCGGATGGATCACTATAATTATTAATTGCAGAATCTAAAAATACATTTTTTCTTTTACAATATTCTAATTCAATATTTTTGTTTGTTTCTAATAAATGATTAAAAGTTTCAGTATACAATTTTTGTTTTTCCTCTAGTGGTACATGTTTTCTTAAAGAAAAAACACTACGCCAATTGAATATATTTTCATCACTTTCATTCACACTTGAACGAAAATATAATAAATTCGTACTTAATACTAATGGTAAAGTGAAAAATTGAATTAAAACTTTTTTTGGACGTTGTTTTATAAAAACACCAGAGAACAATCCTAAAAATAATAATAATAAAAGAATTAAAGACGGTAATGTAGTAAAACCAAAACCATATTCTACAGCTTTGTCAAAGAATTTAAATTTCCTTAACAAAGAATTTTGGGGAAATACAATTTCTAATACAGACAGATCAAATAATATTTTATTCATTAAAATTATTATAGCTGTTACATAAAGCACTACTAACACTATTATTAATAGTTTTTGTAAAATTGATTTTTCATTAAAAATATTCATACTATTTTCAGATACTCCTAAATTTTCTGACAACCTTTTTTTTTCAGTATTATAAGTAAAATTAAAATTTTTTAAAAAAGACATAATTAAATTTCTTGGTATTTATTTTTTTTGATTGATTTAAAGAACATATTTGAAATTATATTTACTCATAGGTGCCGGTTTTACACGTAAATAATATAATTTTGATTTTCTTATTCTTTTATTAGTTTCGGCTTTTTTACTTATTACTGTAACCAAAGGTGAATAAATGTTAAATGTATACTCTAATGGATATAAAGAGATAACATTTCTGATTATAACATTTGATGCTATTCCTTTTTTCTTTGCTGCAATACAAATACCAGCAAAACGATAATTTGTTGTTTCCATAACATTTCTTTTAAAAAGAACTGTTAAAATCATTCCACCTTTAATTTTTGAATAAGGATTTTGATATTTTTTTGTACTAATTAAGTCACGTAATTTTAATTTGTTTAACATTAAATTATTTATTATTTATTATATATCTATTTTCTTTTTTAAAATAATAATTTTTGAACTGTATGGTTTGGAACCGCTCCTCGTGCAATCCAATAGTTTAATAAATCTTTATAAATAACAAGATTTAAAAAGCCACCTTGCGTTTTTGTTAAAAAAGGATCATAATATCCTACTTTTGCAATATAAGCTGCTTTGGCACTTTTTTGTTTTTGAGTAACAACAATTAAGAAAAATGGTCTATTAATGCGACCGACACGTTGTAATCTAATAATTAATTGTTTTTTCATTTTCTTTCTTTTGATTTATTTTTTTTAATATTTTTATAAATATTTTATAAAATTTTATTAATATTAGTAATAGAAATAAAATTTTAAAACTGCTGTATTAATAAAAACAAACAATAATTTAGGCATTATAAAAAATACTAAATTAAAGACAGTTCCAATCGAAATAATATAAGAATCTAATTTTGTAATTTGATGAAAGAAACCAAATTTTAAGGTTTTTTCAAAAAACATAATTTTTACTAAACGAATATAATAATAAGCTGTAACAACTGTAAAAACAATTGCAATAATGGCTAATGCATACGAACCTTCTTTTACGACTGATGTAAATAAAAATAATTTTCCATAAAAGCCAGCAAGTGGTGGAATACCAGCAATTGAAAATAAAATTAATGCAAAACTAATAGCTAACATCACATTTCCCTTTTTTAAAAGTATAAAATCTTTGAAACCAACTAATTTTTTATTATTATATTGACTTTTAGTTGCTAAATAAATAGTGAATAATGTTATAATTAATATTATATAAATCATTAAAAATAATAAACTTGAAGAAAAACCATCTAAAGTTCCAATAACAACACCTAATAATAAATAACCACCATTAACAATAGCACTATAAGCAACTAATCTTTTAATTTTTGATTGAGATAATGCAGTTATACTTCCCAAAATAATAGAAGCAATAACTGATATAATTAAAAAATAATTCAAATTATTTAAAAAATGAAAAAATAATGAATTATATAAGTTTAAATATACAATTAGAATAACAAATTTTTGAATGACCAAAAATAATGTTGTTACAATTGTAGGAGCGCCTGTATAAACATCGGGTACATACATATGAAATGGAACTAATCCAAACTTAAATAAAATTCCAATTAAAATCAATATTAGTGCGAATGGTATAGCTAAAGAATTAACATTTATAGTTATACTATTAAACATATCTGTATTTATATTTACATTTACATTTAAATTATATAAAAATAGATTTAACTCATTCAAATTTGTTAAACCAGTAAATCCATATAATATTGAAATACCAAAAAGTAATAAACCAGAAGAAAAAGACCCTAAAATAAAATATTTCAAACCGGCTTCTGTTGAAAAATTCGAATTTGATTTTGTTGCTGTTAAAATATAAAAACAAAAACTTTGTAACTCTATTATTAGATAAATTGATATTAAATCTGATGAGCTTATCAAAAAACACATTGCCCATGTTGACAATAATAATAATATCGAAAATTCATAACTTATACTATTATTAAAACGGGTATAATTTATACCCAATAAAAATATTAATATTATTATTAATATAAGAATAAATTTTAATAATAAATAAAAATCACTTTGAACAAAATGATTTTGAAATATATAAATAATATTATTTATTTGTAATTCTTGGAAATCGAAATTAGAAAAAGAATTAGAATAAGAAGAACAAAAAATAACTAAATATTGATTTAAAATTAAAAATAAAGTTAATAATAAAGTTAATATAGAAAGATATATCGTATTTAATTGCATTAAAGGAAATGAAAATTTAATATTTTTTGAATTAAATAAACTGTAACAAAATATAATAAATATTCCTACAAACAAAAACATTTCTGCGCTTATTTTTACAAATAAGCTAAAGTCTAATTCTAATTTTAATAAATTTAATAAAAACTCTTCTGAATATGAATCTAATTTAAATATCCTATAAAGCTCCTCAAATGGTGATTTTATATTTAAGCCCTCTTTAATCATTTCTATATGAGGTTTAAAAATATCTAATAATATCTCTGTTGAAACTTCAGGATAATCTTGTTTCATCTGTTCAAATAATATTTGTTCTGTATTAGCTATATCCTTTTGAAAGCCTTCATGCGCTTTTTTTATTTCAAGTAATTTTAAAGTTGAAATTGAATAATAATAACAATAAGATAGAGAAAATAAATTTAAGGAAAAAAAAGAACGATCTAATTCTTTTGCTGGATCGTTTTGGAATATACTAATTAATGAATTCCACATTTTATTTATTTTTTTTATAAATTGAAACATTTTTTTATTTTTTTTTATTTTTTTTTATAAATATTTTAATAAATAACTTTGATTGTCGATAAATGAATAACATCTAAAAAACTATTTGGATAAATTCCCATATAAAATATTAGAAAAATTAATGGAACAAAAACGAAAAATTCTCTTCTATTTAAATCACAATAATATTTAATATTTTCGGAAACTGGACCAAAAATAACACGGTTATATAACCACATTGAATAAATAGCTCCAAGTATCATACCAATACCTGCAAAAAACGCAACAGTAGAATTTATTTTAAAAACACCCAATAAAATTAAAAACTCACCTACAAAACTACTTGTACTTGGTAAACTAATATTTGCTAATGTTAAAATCAACATTATTATAGCATATATAGGCATTAGTGTAACTAAGCCACCATAATAACGAATAATACGTGTATGATAACGATCATATACAAAACCAATACCTAAAAATAATCCACTAGATACCAAACCATGACTTAACATAAGTATGATACTTCCTTCAACTGCTTGTAAATTATTTGAAAACAAACCTACAAGTACGAAATTCATATGAGCTACAGACGAATATGCAATAATGCGCTTTAAATCTATTTGACGTATAGTTGTCAATGAAGTATAAATAATTGCTAATATACTCATCATATAAATTAAAGGTGTAAAGTATTGACTTGCATATGGAAATAATGGTAAACTAAAACGTAAAAAACCATATGTCCCCATTTTTAGTAAAACACCTGCTAAAAGAACAGAACCTGCTGTAGGAGCTTCTACGTGAGCTTTTGGTAACCATATATGAAATGGTAACATTGGAGTTTTTACAGCAAATGATGCAAAAAATGCTAACCATAATAATAATTGACGTGATTTACTAAATGTTGTATATAAAACTGTATCATAATCTGTAGTTCCTAAATGAAAATATATTAATAATATTGCTAATAACATAAGAACCGATCCAAATAAAGTATATAACACAAATTGATACGCTGCATATATTTTTTCAGTTCTTGAACCCCAAATACCAATTAATAAAAACATTGGTATTAAAATACTTTCAAAAAATACATAAAAAAATAAAATATCTAAAACACAAAAAACATTAACTAATAATAATTCAATTATTAACATAATAATTAAAAATTCTTTTAAACGATACTTTATACTTTTCCAACTTGCTAATATACATAATGGTATTAAAAATGTTGTTAATATAATAAAAAAAATTGATATACCATCAATACCTAAACTATACGTTAAATTTAATAATGGTATTTTATAATAATAATATTCTATTTCTTGAAATCCTATCATATTATTGTTAAAACGAATCCAAAACAATAAACTAAAAAGTAATGCCCCCATTGACGCATACAATGAAAATAATTTCAATAAATTTAATTTATAATTAGGAATTATAAATAATATAAATATTGAAACTAACAAATATAACTGTAAATTTATAATCATTTTTTTATATTTTTTTATATCTTTTTATTTTATTTTATAAATATTAAATATATATGGGGAGGATGGGGTTCGAACCCATGATACGATGTGAAAATCATATAATAGTTTAGCAAACTATCGCCTTAAACCACTCAGCCACCTCCCCATATATATACATAAAAATTTAAATATTAAATATTGAATTTTTATAAACGTGTAGTTCTTTTATTAATTAAATGTCTAATTAATAACAACCTATGTGCATTCGCTTTTAGTTTTCGCGTTTCTACAAATGTTAAAATTTCCTGTAAACGCGCATTTTTAACTAATGTTATAAGCAATTTTAAATATAACACTTGTGTAGCAAAACCATAAACATTTCCTGGAATTGGAAAATGAACTTTCGTATTACTTGCACTATCTACGATCGCAGCACATGGAATATTTTTTGAAATAACCTCATTTATGACCCACTTACTTTTAACCCCATTTAATACAAATACTAAAGAAGGTACTTGATTAAAATTAATTAAACCTTCTAATGACAATTTTAATTTTTTTCTACGATTACTTAATAAATTATATTTTATTACAGTTTTATAACGTGTTGTTAATAATCTTACATTTTTTTTTATTTGTTTAAAATTAGTAATTATACCTCCAATCCAACGATTCGTACTAATTACTTGATTTTCAATAAGAGCAATTTTCTTCAAAACATGATCAATATGTTTATTTTCAGATGCAAAAAGAATTAATTTTCTTAATTTTATAATATTTGTAGTGAAAGCAAATATACGACGAATAATTAAACTTGTTTCTTGTAAATTTAAAATATGCATATTACTTCTAACACCCCAAATTAAAGCTTTCATGTCTGGATTCCAACGATTTCGTTCATAACCCAAATGTGCATTTGCTGATATTAATTGTTTTAATGAAAATTTTGCCATTAAAATACTATTTATTAAACGTAAATTTTTCTCCCTATTAAAGCGTTCAACCCTAAAAACTAATCCTGTATTTTTACAAATATTACTTTTTCTTCTTTTTTTCATCATTTTTTTTATTATTTATATTTATATTTATATTTTATGTAATTTGTTACTTTTTTTTTAATTTTATAAATATTTTAATAATTATAAAATTAATACTCGCTATCGGAATTGAACCGATACCCTCGAAAGGATCAGATTTTAAGTCTGACGCGTCTACCTATTCCGCCAAGCGAGTATTAATTTTATAAATATTTTAATAATTATAATTTAAAACATATATTTTGCTAAACCAAGCCATTTTCTTAAATCAATTTTAAATGGAAATGGTATTTCTTGTAATAAAGGATTACTTATAATACTAGTTCGCATTAATCTATAATCTACATAAATATATCGAGGAGGATATAATGTGATATTCTTTTTTTTTAAAATTGCTAATAAATATTTACGCATTAACTTTATTGCTTTTTCTGATAAATTAATCACATCAAAGTTTTGTACAATAAAACCAGTATGCGTGGTTATAATATTATTTACAAACACATGACGATGATTTATAAACTGACGAGCTTGTTGCATTGTTTTCACCAAATTACTTCTAAAAAGTAAAACATCCAAACGATGTTCAACCAAAGAAAAAAAAGCATTTAAAGCTAATCTTTTTTTAACTGTATTTTTGCTATTATATTTTAGCAGTGCTTTATTTGTATATCCACGTGCTAATTTAAATTTTAATTTAAATGTTTTTGTATTAGCATATCTACGAATTTGATATTTTTTTATATTATTATAAAACTTTAATAATTTAGTTTTAACTAAAAATAACTCGCGAGCTAATGAGGTTTTTGCACGTTTTCTTTGAGGGTCTGAATAATCAATACGATAAATAAAAGAATTATTTTTTCTTTTTTTTACTTTTCTATTAACATTAATATTAACTTTACCTTTACCTTTACTTTTTTTTTCATAAGACTTATCAATATTAATAGTCTTCTGCTTAATATATTTTTCACCTGAAAGTGTTCTTTTTATTTTTTCTTCAGCTAACGCCATACGTTCACGTAAAAGTTTTATAAGAACTTGACGTTCTTTTTTCTCATCAACTATTTTATAAGAAGAAAAATATTTATTTTTTAATAATTTTAATTTATTTACTTTAAAAGTTCGCCCTGGATTATTAATAAATGTATTTTTTTCATTTTGAATTTTTTTCAAAAAACGCACTGTTTTATTATTTCTTTGAAAACCACTTCTACCCCAAAGATCTACTTCATAACGTCTGTAAAACTTATTATAAGCACGTAATCGTTTCATTTTTCTTTTATTTTCTTTAATTTACCTTATCTTAATAATATATTATAATATAATATTGTTTTTTAAAAGAAAATAAAATAAATTGTCCAGAAGCGGACTTGAACCGCCAACCTTTAGCTTTTCAGACTACCACTCTACCTATTGAGCTATCCGGACAAAAATATTTTATTCTTACAAATTTACATATTTTTATCTACACTCTATGGGAATTGAACCCATAACCTCTGGCTTAGAAGGCCATTGCTCTGTCCAATTGAGCTAAGAGTGCAAATTATTTTTGTTTAATAAAAATAATATATAAATTAAAATTGAACTAACAAATTTTTTTGTTTTGTCATTTGCGACATTATACGAGAATTTCTAGTAATTGAATCTGTTTTGTAATAATTTGAAATAAAATTATTCGATACACTCTTCGCTAAAAATAATTTATTAATATTAATATTATTTTTCTCTGTTTTTTTTTTTAAATTATATTGAAAGTTTAATCTATTTTTTATATTCAATGTTGAAAAATAATTAAAATTACTTATATTCTCAACGTTTTTTTGATCTATTCTCTTATTATCTCCAAAATAAATTATAAGAGCCAATAATATTTTCCAAGATGTACGAGTATTGGATGGTGCAGGTAAACAAATATTCGTTTCAACTAATTGATTAGCTACATTTACAAACGTACTACTCTCCTCTAATGAACTATTTGCTGGCAAAATCAAATCAGCATTTAACGCTATGCGATCTGCTTGAAAACCAACATAAACATTAAAATTTAAATTAGAATTAAAATTATTCTTTAAATGAAATTCATCAGCATTTAAAATCAAATTAAAATTATCATTTTTATATAAATTTGATGAAAAATAATTTTTATTTACAGACATAATATCAAACTCTTTTTTTATGTTTTGACTAATAAATGAAGAAATTGAACCAATAATAATATTATTCTTAGTCTTATTTTTATTATTATTTATATATTTTGTTATAACAAGTGCAGGAATTGTTAAAATATTAGAACCGAACAAAATTAAAGCTTTATTCCCATTTAATAATAAAGAATTAAAACTATGTTTACCTTCTAATATTTTAATAAATGTCGACGTTGAATTACCTAATTTTTTTAAATTATATAAGGCATCTGTTGTTGGACCTATAGACGCTATTTGAGCATTATTTTTTAAAAAAGCTTTTCTTAAACGTGAGTTCAATAATGGATTTTCAAGTCTTAAATTTGTTCCTACAAGCAAACAAACATCAATTTTTTCTATATCAACAGGTGTAATATTTAGCAAATAATTTGAATTAAAATCATTATTTTCCTTAGTTTTATTAATATTTTGAAAAAAAAAATACTGATCAAAAATGTTATCAAAACCTAAAGATAATTTTATTTTTTTTGATAATATAGTTGTTTCTAAATTAATATTATTACCTAAAATAATATTATGACTTTTATTTTCTTTTTTATATAATAAAAAATATTCTTTAAATATTACAAAAGATTCTTCCCAATTGCAATGTAAAAATAGACGTTTATTTTCACATATTAATAGATTATTAAATTGATACTCATAAGATACTTTATGACTGTACAAAGGTGTATTCAAACGTTGTGCTTTATAACCATCAAAACTAAAACGTGTTTTATCTGTAATCCATTCTTCATTTAAATTTTCATTTATTTTTGGTAATATTCTCATTAAATTTGGTCCTCTCATATCAACTTTTATATTTGTACCTAAACTGTCAAGTACGTCAATAGTTTCAACTGAACGAAGTTCCCACGGACGAGCTGTAAAAGCATAAGGTTTTGAAGTTAAAGCACCAACTGGACATAAATCAATTACATTCCCTGATAATTCAGACGAAATTGAATTTTGAATATATGTTCCAATCTCAGAATTAGATCCACGGCCAGTAATACCTAATTCATGTACTCCAGCTACTTCATTTAAAAAACGTATGCAACGAGTACAATGAATACAACGTGTCATTATTGTTTTAATAAATGGACTTATTGTTTTGTCTGCTACAGCTCTCTTTATTTCATAAAAACGACTTCTATCATTACCAAAAATCATTGCTTGTTCTTGAAGATCACATTCTCCACCTTGATCACATATTGGACAATCTAATGGATGATTAGCTAGTAATAATTCTAAAACCCCTTCACGTGCTTTCTTTACCAAAATACTATTTGTATATATTTGCATACCCTCTGATACTGGCAATGCACATGACGCTACTGGTTTATTAACTTTTACCATTTCTACTAAACACATTCTACAGTTACCAGCAATTGTCAATTTTTCATGATAACAAAAACGCGGTATCTGAATATCTATAAGACTTGCTGCTTGTAAAATTGTTAAGTCTTTATTTACACTTAATTCTTTATTATTAATTTTTATATTAACCATATTTTTTTTATTATTTATTTTTTATTATTATTTTTTACTATTCTTTTTTATTAAGCTTTAATAATACAGTGTACATCGTTTAAACTGTAATATCCCCTTATTTATAATTTACTCTTTCCAATAATTGTACTATTAACATTAACATTAATATTAGTATTATTATTTTTTACCTTATTCTTAATAGTATTATTACTGTTTTTTTGCTTAGTTTTAAAAGTCTTAATACTAAGTTTTGAACTAATATTTTTGTTAGAATTAAGATAATTTAATTTATTTTTACTATTATAAATAAAACTAAATCTATTAAATAAATTCGCCATAATAAAACGTCGTTTTAAACGAACCTTTTTACTATTTTTCATACAAGTATTTAAGTACTCATCTAAATCTATATTTTTTATATTTTTATAATAGTATAGACTTTTTTTCGAAATATTTATAATATTCTCATTTATGTTATTGTTCTCAGTCATTTCTTAATATTTATTTTTATATTTATGTTTATATTTTTATTTAATTTTTAATAATATTAAAACTAAAATTAATACTAATATTTTAAATTAGATTTTTTTCTCCACATATTTAAATGGAAATTTGAGTTGTATTTTAGAAGTAAGTTTGAACGTCTAATAAACAAACTATTACGGTAACGTGTACTAAAGATATCTTTAAAATAAAAATAAATTTTTTGCTTATAACGAAAACGATCTTCTGCTATTTTGTCATACGTAACACCTTTTTGACGAGTTACTAACCCATATTTAAAATTAGAAAATGAAATATTTTTTTTACCGTTTTGAGAAAAACTAATAGGATAAATTGTTATTTTATATGATACACTGTTTTGATAATAAATATTTGATAAATACAAGCGATTTAATGATAATAGATCTATTTTTTTTACATTTTTAAAATAAATCATTTGTAGAACACAAAGATTAAATATATATTCAAAAATATTTTTATATATAATTTTAGTTATATTAAAAAATGTTAATAATGTTTTTAATACACGGAAGCTTTTTGGTCTAATAACACGAATATCATAATATAATAAAGCCCTTGCAAAAAAGAAACGTATAAACATTTTTATTGCCATGAATTCTTTAATTATTGTACGTAAAAATAATTGATTTTCATTTTCAATAATAACTGCAACTTTTTGTTTATGTAAATTAGTGAATATATACTGTAATAAATAAAAATGTCTATTTGGCAGATATTTAATTAAATAAAATAATTGTTTACGATAAAATTTCACCATATATTTTCTTTGTTTACTAAATCTAATAAAATTATAACGTACTTTTACAGAATTCCATCTTAAAAACAAACCATCAATTCCTAAAAAATGAAATAATCTACCAGAGTTTTTTTTTGCTTTTTCAACGAAAAAATAACGCATTTTTGGTAACTTTTTATTTTTATATAAATTTACTAATAAAGATGATAATAAAGAATAATTTAAATCATTTATCAGTTGCGCAAATGGTTCAACAATAATTTCTTTTGTTCTCATACGTTGACGTGTATGCAAATTTAAAACAAAACGCCTTTTCATAAATTCATATGATTTTTTGATAGGAAAAACATAATCACCAGATAAATATGCACTACGATGTTTTAATTGTTTATTTATATATAACATATTTTTCCTCTCTTCTACAAAATAATCAGATAATATTTCCTTTTTTATATTTATTTTATAATACTGTTTTAAACCAGTATAAAAATATAAACTTTCATTTATATTAACTAAATTACTTTTATTAAAATTCATTTTTTTATTTGTCATTACTTTTAATGAAGGTATTTGCATATTACACCCTAGCAAATTTACCTGTTCGTTATCAGTATCTTTTAATAATTTTAAATTTAATGCAGGAAAAAACTCAAAATTTTTATTATTTTTTAATAAATTCATATAATTTTTATATTTTATTTTATTTTTTTTTATTTGCTTGATAATATAATATCTAAAAATTAGAATTATAATTAAATTAATGTGGGTATAGCTCAATAGGTAGAGCATCTGTTTGTGAAACAGAAGGTTATGGGTTCGAATCCCATTACTCACCAACTCATCATAGATAATTTAAAATTTTATGACATATTAATACTAATATTAATAATGTTAATAAAAAAAAAAATAAAAGATAAAATCGGGATGGCAGGACTTGAACCTGCAGTCTTCTGTTCCCAAAACAGACACGTTACCGCTTACACCACACCCCGAATTTTATTTTATATCTTATTTTATTATTTTATAATACTAATAATAATATTATTATTAACTCATATAAATAATAATTATATACGACGTGGTTTCTTTAAACGAATATAACCATGTGGTATTTTTTGTTGTAAATCAATCAAACGTATAAATAATTTACTTCTAGCAAAACCTTTTGCTAATTGATAATGATGTCTGCGCATAAAATTTTTTAAAATTATATCAACTAATTTATAATTTAAAGAAAAAGCTTTTGTTGATAACAAAGTTGCTACACGCCCTTTAGAAAATGGAGTGCTACGTGATTTCCCTTTAAATTTTATTAATCCCGCTGACAATTTATATACTGTTTTACTATTAATTTTATTTAATAAACACATAAACACGTTATTCTTTTTAAAACGAACAATGATTTTACCTTTTTTGAAAGGTGGTTTTATACTTTTTAAAAAATCTTTTTTGGAAAAACCTTTAAAACGTGGACCATTTATTATAAAATGTTTTAGCGAAAAATAAGAATTTTCTAATGGAATGGCTGCTTGTTTATCTATATCACAATTCTCATAATGTTTCTTCATAAAATCATAATAGAAAAATACACGTGATGCATTTTTTACATAAAGATAATCGGCAGGAACTTTTAATTTATTATTTTTTTTTTTATTCAAATTATTATTACTAATCAAAAGAATTTGATTTTTAATTTTATTTTTTAATAATAATAAGCGAATATGACGACGACGTAATAATTTTAAAGAAATTGCATGAAATATCCTTTTTTCATATTTTAAATCAAGAATATTATGTAAAGCATTATCAACATCGCGCGATTTTTTCTTAAACCCCATTTTTATGGCATAAGCTCTTTGTAAGCGTTTTTTTAAAAAACGTTTCACAATACGATAATGAGCTTTTCTGTTATTAAAAGCATAATAATAATGACGATAAATAAATGGTTTACGGTTAAACTTAAATGGAAACATTCTTTGTATTTTCTTTCTTCGATTTTTCGCTTTAATTTTTAATGAATATTTAATTATCGTCTTAATTTTGCGTAACATTAATAACATACGCTTGCTAAAACGCACACGCGAAAAAACTTTGATTTCACCTAAACGATTCGATTGTTTTTCAAAACTTAACAATGGTAAAAAAAACTTACGTAAAGTTACTGAGTTAGAAAAAAATTGTTTTCTTACCTTAATTTTTCTTATTTTTAACAAACTCGCCTTTGATTTAGCTTTAAATAGTTTTAAATTAGATTTAAAATTATTTTTTTCTTTTGATTTATTTATTGTTTTTATAAATCTGTTTTTATTATTATTATTTTTTTTTATAAAATAATTGTTTAATTTTTTAATTTGATAAAAATTCAAATGACCAATACTCTTTCTTTTTAAATTTAATTTTATTTTTTTTCTATTTAAAAATGGTAAATTTGATCGTGATTTAGTTAAATATTTGTTAACTGTAATAATTTTATCTTTTTTATTTCTATTTATATTTTTAATTAATTTAATATTAATAGACTTGTTTTTATTTTTATAAATATTTTTAATATTCTTATTAGTAGAAGCACTTTTAGATTTCTTATTATTAATCTTAACTTTGTTATTATTATTTTTATTTTTAGATAATTTTTTTTTTATAAATGTTTTTTTTAGTCTAGAAAGTCTATTTTTTTTTTTTAAATTAAAATTAAAAAATTTACTAGTTTTATTTTTTTTTACACAATCTAAAAAAGAAAAAAACTTTTTGTATTTAATAAGGTTTTTAGTTATTTGTTTTCTTTTTAATTTTAACTTAAAATTTCTTTTTCTTTTTTTTATATTTTTAATAAACTTTAATTTAAAAATATTAAATACACGTTTATTAAAAGCAGAACGCGAAAATCTAAATAAAGATTTACTCAAATTTCTCAAAGAAGTTTTATTACTTTCATTATAATTCGGAAAAAATGATAATCTTATAAAATTTTTAGTAAGATTAGATTTATTTAATAAATTTGGGCTTTTAACAAATAAACTAAAACGTCTATTTATTAATTTTCTTCTTTTAAAAAGATAACGTTTTAATTTATATAATTTTTTTAAAAAATAGTAGCGTCTTTTAATTTTTTTTATATTAATATTAAATTTTTTATTTAGAATTCTTAATTTAAATAAAAGTGAATATGATTTAGTCTGAATCAATTCTTTAATTATTTTTCGCTGTTTTTGCAAAAAAAGTAAATAAAAACGATATTTGTTCAATAATGATAATATAGAATATAAACTATATTTTTTACGAAGTTTTAGTCTATAACTTAACAGTTTTTTTCTTGCTTTGAAAACCCAACGTCTACGTACTTTTAAATTATATTTTTTTGTACGTTTACGACGCCATTTAATAGTTTTTTGTTGAATTTTTCTTTTATCAATATTATATACAATTATTGTTTTATTTTGCAATACCGTATTTTTAAAAACATTTTTTCTAATAGAACGATACTTTCTTTTATTTTTATATTTTATAGTCAAACGTTTTTTTCTAAATTTACTTAGGTTTATAAATTTGCTTTTCGCAATTAAATTAATATTATCATTAATCTGTTTATCTTTTTCATCAGTAGCCTCATCTTTATTTTCTTGTTCTTGTTCTTTTTCTTGCTCTTGTTTTGCAAGAATTAATAATTTCTTAAACATTTCTACACGATAAGTATAAAAAGAATTTAAGCCATTCTCATCAGATAAACGACGATTGTATAAATATTTATATAACGCTAATATATTTTTTTTATGAATACTATTTTTTATATTCAAATTATCATTGTTTGAATCATAATAATTTAACTTGAAAGATGATCTTAAATATGAAGAGGTAAAATGAATTTTTTGACCAAGCTCAATCTTACTATTTTTAGTAAAAGTAAAATTCTTTTTTTGTTCATTTTCCAATATAGTTGTACGAAATACCCCAAATGGAGAAGCAACATTTAATACTGGAACATGTTTTTTTATTTTATAAAAACGTGGCTTTATAAAAAAACGTTTTTTTCTAACTTTCTGCAAAGAAAAACGAATTTTTGTCAACTTATTTTTACGTTTTCTAAAAAATCGTCTTCTCTTATAGAAAACATATGGTGCCAGTCTCTTTCTTTTATAATTTGAGGGCATTTTTTTTTTATAAAATGTTTTGGTTTTACGATCAAAAATCATTTTTGTTGTGACTTTGGATTTTCTATCATATCTTGGTCTTGCTTTATTAAAAATCACAAAAGTTTTACGATCCCCCTTTTCAACATACATTTTTTTATTTCTTATTCCTCTTTTTTTCTGTTTGAATTTATCAAACTTTTTGTAAGGTTTAAATTTATTATTAAATTTATTATTAAATTTATTATTAAAGTTATTATTAGTATTATTATCATTAGAATTCGCTCGTAATCGCGCTTCGTTTTTTCTTTTATGAAATTCTTTAAAATTACCAAAAACTGCTAATAAAAATGGAAAACGAGAACGTTTTAAAAATAACTTCTTATTTCTTTTTCTTTTTATTTCTAAATTTAAATTTAAATTTGAATTTATTTTTTTTTTTTTTATATTTTTATGACGATTAACATTCAAATTTTTATTTTTAAAAATTATTTTAGATTTAAACTTAGGCATTTTATTTGAAACAATTTTTTTTTTAAATAAATTAATAAAATTAGGATATATAAAGTTAATCAACTTCTTTTTTCTTTTTAAAGAAGCTAATCTAGCTTTTTTATCTTTATTAATAAATTTAGATTTATACTTAGACTTAGATTTAGATTTAAGCTTACTCAATTTTTTTGCCCTTTTTAAAAAAGACTTACGTTGTAATCTTAATTTTTTCTGAAGTAGATTTCGTTCTAATAAAAAATTAAATCTAATTAACTTGTCTCTTATCAATTTATTTTTTTTAAATTTAAAGAAATAACGAATTATATTATTTTCGAAAAATTTAACTGCATGTTTTTTTAATTTTAATCTTTGTCTAATATCGGAAATATATTTTGTTGGATTTGATATAATCCTTAATCTTGTTCTGTTTTTATAAATATATTTCTTCTTATTAGTATTCTTGTTTTGAGTATTATACTTAAAAAAAGGAAAAATTTTTTTAATTGCTCTTCTTTTTAGTTTAAGTTTTTTTAAATTTTTACGTAGTATCTTCTTATTACGATTTGCTTTTATTTTACCAAATTTACGATGAGCTAAGAAACGAAATATTGTTTTTGTACGGGCATTTTTATACAAATGTAATAAATCTTTAGTATTTCGTAAAAGATTTTTTGTTGATTTTTTTTTTGAATTATATTGTCTGGTGTAAGATGAACGATGCGCTATTTTAGAAAACTTCAATAATAAACGGATCTTCCTTTTTGGTGAATAAAACATCGAGAAATTACGCATAACCTTTTTTTCACATTTTAAAATTAAATGTTTAGTTTTCCTATTCAATAAATATGGATTTATAAATTCTTTAACATTAAAACGTGAACGCATAAATCTATTATATTTTAGCTTGATCCTTGTTGGGGCCGAATAAAATCTTTTATCAAGTATTTTATATGGACGGTATATAAATTTTTTTATAGTAGCTGAAATAATATTATTCAAAAATAATTTTGACGTTTTAGTTAAATAATGAAAGGAAAGAGATGACACATTATTATTTAATGAAATAACATTAGTCATTTTATTCTTTACACAAAAATTCTTTAAATTTATATTTTTTTTATTTAATTTTTGGTTAGATAAAGTGTTCAGATTTATTTGCATTTATTCTGTTTTATTCTTTATTATTTTTTATTATTTTTTTTATTCTTTTTCGTATTTGATTTATTCTTTAGCATAGAACGATTATTTCTTTTATAAAAGGAATTAAAAGCTGTACGCTTATATTGAGAATTGGTCAATGCTGCTTTTTTTGCTAATTTATGCGCTGTAGAAGCATTTGTATGCGTACGTTGTCCTCTAGTAGGTAAACCATGAGAATGACAATAACCACGAAAAGTCCTAATTTTACGTAAAGACGTTATATTCAAACTAATTTTTCTTCTTAATTCAAAATCAATTAAAAAGGCACGTTCTATTAATTGTCCTAAATTATTTAACTGACGTTGACTAACTTGCTCAATTCTTGAATATGGATGTAAACCTAAAATAGAAGCTAATTTCTTAGCTCTAACTTGCCCGATACCATACAAAGCTGTTATTGAATTTTTAAAATTTTTCTTTGTGGGAAGAATTACATTTAAAATATAAAGCATTTTCTCTTTATTTTTACTAAACTTTTATTTTTTTTATTTTTTTTAATCTTAATCTTAATTTATATTTATATATGAATATGAATATAAATATTATAGAAATATATAAATTAACGTTGTTTACCTGGTTTTAGTTTAACTATTTCATCAACATAACGAATACCCTTTCCTTTATAAGTATTTGGATAACGTAAGGCTTTAATTTGCTCAGCAATTGTAACTAATTGTGCTTTATCAATCCCAAATAAAACTATTTTTTTTTTTATACAACGAATAGAAACATTTTTAGGAATTTTGTAATATAATTTATGACTAAAATGTAATTCAAAAAGTAAAAAATCTTGTAATCTTAAACGTACTACTTTGAAACCCAACCCTACAAGTAATAATTCAAAAAAAAAACCATTTGCCATTGACAAATTGATTTGATTTATATTTAACAAAGTATTTTTTAATTTCCTATTTTTCGAAAAATACATATTTGAATTTGTCTTATAAAATTTTGATAATTTATTTTTTAAAACAACATTACCAAATAGAGTTTCTTTTTTATAATTTAAGGTAATATTCTCACTTTTATTTACAGAATTAATCAAATAAAAATTCTTACTTGATACATTTTTTAATAAATATTTCATAATTTTTATTCAAATTTTTAATAAAAATAAATTTTAATTTTAATTTAAAAATAATAAACACGTAAAATTACTTCACCGCCAATTTGCAAATTATTATACACAATTTCATCAACTGTAAATAAACCTTTTGTAGTAGAAATTAAATATATTTCACCACGCGCATAAACTTCTAATATTTCTTTATGTTTAAAAAATTTTCTTTTCCCTGAAGTTGATATTAATTTTAAATCTTTAATTACAGGAGAAAATTGTTCATCATATTTTAAATATATTCTAATTAATTTATTATCTGTTATATCTATTGAAAAGCCACGTAAAATACCTTCTTCAGTTAGTTTGCGCAAAACTCTTTTAATAAACTTATTTGGATATGCACGAACAGATAAACGTTTTGTTTTTAATCCTAATTTTATATTAGCTATAGTATTGGCTAAACGAAAAATCATTAGAATTTATAAAAATTATTTTTTTTATTTTTTTTTTATTTAATTTAAATTTAATTAAGTATATAAAATAAATTACCAACTAGATTTTTTAATACCCATTAATAGACCAAAACTGGCTAATTCACGTAATTTAATACGTGTTAATTGGAAATCACGGTACACACTACGCCCACGACCTGTTAATATACATCTGTTTTTTATTCGACTTATTGAACTATTGCGTGGTAAAAATGTTAATGCACGACTATAATGTAAACGTTGAGAATTTGTTAATTTAGAATTTTGCTGCAAAAATTTGTATAAAATTCTAATTTTATTATATTTATTATATAAATCTCTTCTATATTTATCTTTATTAATTAAATATGTACGCATCGCTTTGTTTTTTTATAATTATTTTTTTTATTTTATTTTATTTTTTTATAATATATAATATATAAATTAAACGTAAAATTAAAATTAAAATATAACAAATGTAAATGTTATAGGATAATTCCATTTAAAATAAAATTCATCAAGTTTAAAAAATACATTTGTATTTTTAATAGAAAAAGAGAATGAAAAATAATCTCTTTTCACTAACAAATCAAATAATGATGTAATATAAATATGGCGACGTTTCATTTCTGATAAAATAACAAAATTAAATAACAACATAAAGTATTTTAATTTACGTTTTCTTAATGTAACTTTACAACTAAAGGAGAACGCTTTCGAACCAAAAGTATATTTACATTTCAAAGCTTTAATTTTCGGTTTTTGACTACTGATTGTGTCTATCAAGCAAATAGATTGTAAAATAAAATAATCATAAATTTTCTCAATTTTCTGGACATGAATAGCAATCATCAACTTATCAATTATTAACATTAATGCTTTAAACTTTAAATTTGAAATATTTTTCAATAAAATATCTCTATCTTTATTTTTATTAAAAATATAGGGCAATTGAATATACTCTAATGCTAATTTTTTTGGATTAAATGATATAGAATTTAACATTTTTTCAGTTATTTTAAATTAAATTATTTAATATTCTTTATTTTAAATTAAATTAAGTTAAGTTAGGTTTAATTTTAGCAAAGTTAAAGAAAGTAAGATAAGGTAAAGTTAAGTTAAGTAAAGTAAATTAAATTGATAAAGTGGCTAATGATAAAATTTTAACGAATTTTCTATCACGTAATTCTTTACATACAGGGCCAAATACACGAGTACCTAGTGGCAAAGAAAGTTTATTCAATAAAACCACAGTTGTTTGATCGAAACGAATACGACTACCGTCTAAACGAACTAAATTAGTAGCAGCACGAACAATAACACCACGTTGAACAGTACTTTTTTTTATTTTTTTATTAGGTGTAGCACGTTTAACGCTAATAATAATAATATCACCTATTTTACCAGGCTTTTTAGGTGCTTTTGCTAATACACGAATACATTGAGCAAAACGCGCCCCAGAATTATCAACAACTTTCAAGACTGATTGGACACGAACCATTTTTTTTTCTTTTCTCTTATTTATTATTATTTTTATTTAACTTATAAAAATTTTACCTTAATTGGTAACTTAGCAGCACCTAATAATAGAACCTCCTTAGCTTTATCACGAGATACACCTGAAATTTCAAATAACATTTTTCCTGCTTTAACTGGAGAAACCCAATAAGCAATACCACCCTTTCCCTTCCCCATACGTGTTTCAGCAGGCTTATTTGTTACTCCTAAATAAGGGAATATTCTGATATATAATATTCCAATTTTTTTAACATGTTTTATAATAGCTTTTCTAGCAGCTTCTATTTGTTTTGCTGTTATATAACCACCTTCTAATGCTTTTATTCCAAAAGTACCGTGACAAATACGTTTTGCACGTAATTCTATGCCATAAGAAGATAATTTATGTTTTTTTTTTAATCTTTGTATATTTGGTGGATTAAACATAGCGATCTTTTCTTTTTTCTTCTTTTTGTAATAATATTTAAACTATACTAAACTAAACTAAACTAAAATTTATAATTATATTTGAAATTGTATTCAAAATTCTTATATGTTTTTTTGCGTGTTATCCAAATTTTTAATCCACACACACCATGACGTAAACGTACAATGCTTGTAGCATAATCAATAAAACAATCTATAGTATTAGCTGGTACTCTTTTATCTTGTTGTACAAACAAACTAGCTCTTTGTTTTTTAGTTAAACGCCCAGCACAACTTATCTTAAACCCAGCAATTGCAAAATTCTTAGACAAATCAATTGTTAAAGGCTTTATTGTCTCAAAAATCGTATATTTTTGATATAGTTTTTTTGTTATATATGTTGCTAACATATTAGCTGTCTGTGTTTTATTTGTTAAACCAAAGTAATTTAATTGTATATTATTATATTTGTTATTTTGTGATTTGAGTATTATTGTCTTAATATTTTCAAATAAAATTCTTGATACAAAAAACCAAATTTTAAAACGATTTAAATACAATTTCAATTTATTATTTTCAATAGTATGTTGTGCTGTTACACACATAATATATAATAAAAATCTATTTAATTTAATATAATTTGATTTAAAAATTCTTAATTTATTATAAAATTTTTTTAAAATTTTCTTTTTATTACTTTTTAAAAATTTCAAATTAAAATTATACTGCATTGAAAAATTATTTTTTTTTTTAAGTTTACTCTTTTTATCATAACGTCTCTTTAATAGTTGTCTAACAAATATTGTTTTTTTTGTAGTATTATTATTATTATTATTATTTTTCTTATTAATTTTTTTTCTTAAAATCATTTGTAAAATAGACGAAATAAGCAAACGAATTTTTAGCAAGCTATAAGTAAGCAAACGTAATATAAAAATACTTTGCAGTTTATTCTTGTATATTTGTTTTCTATTAAAAAAAACTAATAATTTTATTAGTTTTAAATATTTTTTAAGTAAAAAGTTTTTTATTTTCTTATTTGCAGGTAAAGGTTTAAAAAATATAATATTTAAATAAGAACACAAATAACGTATACGTGAATTTATAAAAAGCATCTCTGTATTATTCACAATATTTTGTTTTTTCACTAAAAACTCTAAAAACTTATTATTATTTTGTCTTTTTTTTTTTAAAATCTTTTTTCTTTGCAGATCAAACTTATCAAATAAATTACTATAACCCTTATTTTTATATATTAATAGTGATTTTGTTATTATCTTATTATAATCTGTTAAATAATTAAAATTTTTATTTCTATTTCTATAAAAATTTTTCTTATTATGTTTTATAAATTTATTAAAATTAAATTTAGATTTATAATTATAATTAGAATTAAATTTAGATTTAGATTTAAACTTATTAAAAGAATAAAAAATAGAAGAGAAATTTTGTTTACTTTTTAAAGTTTCAAAAGCTCCATCATAAATATGCATATTTATGATTAAATCACAATTAACTCGTAATATATTACTATGACTAAAAATTAAAGATAATTTTTCAACCAATTCAGTTTTCGAATAACGTTTAATTTTAACTCTTTTTCTTTTAGATGGGCGTAAATGTGATTTAGATTTATACTTATTATTATTATTAATATTATTATCTTTTTTTTGATTATAATTTTTACTTTGACTTGTATTTTTATTTTTATTTCTAATTTTAATTTTAAAGTTAGAAATATTATTTAATTTTATCTTAATTAAAGCATTTTCTTTTTGTTTTTCTCTTTTTTTTAATAATTTATTAAAAATAAAAAAAGAATCAATATAGTTATATAATAGAAAATCTTCTTTAATTAAAGAAATATAATTTTTATTTGTTGATCTGTACCACTGAGAACGCCAAGATTGAGTTCTACCTAAACGAAGAGAAATTGGATTAACTAAATGACCCATAATTATTAAAAAAAAATGTAAATTAATTTTTAATTTATTTTTTTGTTTTATTTTTTTTTGTTTTAGCATTATTCCTATGAATAGCACTACTTTTTTTTGTAGTTAAATTGAATTCACCAAAACGATGACCAATATGATCATTTGTTATACGTAATACAGTAAAATACGATCCTCTAGTTACTTGTTGTGTTCGTCCAACATAAGTAGGCAAAATAACAGAAGACCTTGACTGTATTTTTCTTAATTTTCGTAATAAAACAACACTACGAATATATTTAAATATAGATTTCACACCCATTAATTTACGTAAATCTAATATACGTTTATGCAATTTTAATCGCACTTTCGAATATACACCTTTCCATTTCGAACGAGATGAAATTTTAAAACGTGCCATTGTTGTATTTTTATTTTCTTTTATTTTATATATTATTTTTTTTTAAATTTAAATTTAAATTTAATTATATTTATAATTATAAATGTAAATCTATTTATTTTTTTTTCTATTTATAATAATAAATTGAGTACCTTTAATACGATTTCGTGTATTTTTACCTTTAGTTAATACTCCCCAAGGAGTTTTCGGTGCTGTACCACCATTTGTACGACCTCCATGTGGATGATCAACAGGATTCATAGCACGACCTCTAACAACTGGACGATTACCTAATAAACGAGATTGTCCGGCTTTACTTAAATTATATTGATTATTATAGATATTTGAAACCACTCCTAAGGTCACTCTACAATCTTTATGTATTAAACGATGTTCTCCTGATTTCAATTTTATTTGAATATAATTATCATTATATTTTTTAATAATTTGAGACCAAACACCTCCAGCACGATTTATAACACCCCCCATTCTTGGATATAACTCAATATTATTAATAAGCATTCCACTTGGTAACATGTTCAATAAAAAAGAATTACCAGATTTTAAAAAAGATGTTGAAATTTTAAAATTTGAATTTGAAATATTATAAATTTTGGCACCAATTTGCATCTTTTCAGTAGCGATAACATAAGACAATATACCATTTGGATAACATACTAATGCTATATATGCGGTACGATTTGGATCTTTTTCAATTCTAACAACAAATGCATACATCGATTTTAAAGATAAAGATAAATTATTTTTATTAATATTAATATTAGTATTAATATTACGTTTAAAGTCTATCAAACGATATTTACGTTTTACACCGCCACCTATAGTATAAATTGTCATTTTACCTGCATTGTTTCGCCCACCAGTCTTCTTCAAATTTAAATGTAATTTATTTTTTTTATTTAATTTTTGAGTAAGCATAACTATAACTATAACTATAACTATAATTTAATTTATTTTAATTTATTTTATTTTAAATCTTAATCATAAAATTTCAATAATCGTAACAATAAAAATAATAATAATGAGATAAAATGGAAAACGAATATTAATATTAATAACGCATAAAAGGCCTATTCTCAATAACAATAGAATAAAGTGCTTGTTTTTGTTGAGCGGCGTCACCTATTCCATTAGCATCCTCTATTAATTCTTCACATAATTTATTTGCAAATGTATTACGTATTTCTATTTTAGTTGTAACAGATTTATTTGCTAAAACACCAATAGTATTTTTACGAATAGCAGCTCCATTAATTATCCAAGAAGCAGCTAAATAATTAGCTCTACGTTCAGTAATTGGTGCCGGTATATTATAATAACGAGAACCACGTTTTGTTGGGATAAAGGTTAATATTGGTGTTGAATTTACTAATGCTTTTCTTAGTATGTATATAGGGTTTTTAGCTGTTTTTTTTCTCACTAACAGTAAAGCATTAAATAAAAGTCGTTTAGCTGTATTTTTCTTCCCACGTTTCATTAAGATATTTATTAATTTATTAACTTGCGTTGCGTAATTTAGTTGCATATTTTGATCGTCTATTTTTTCTTACAAATGATTCTTTTGAAGTAAAATCTAATTTACCACGAATAATATGATAACGTACACCTGGTAAATCTGGTACTCTACCGCCACGCACTAATACAGCTGAATGTTGTTGTAAGTTATGACCTAAACCAGGAATGTAAGCAATTATTGATTTTTTATTACATAATCTTATTTTTGCTATTTTTCTTTGAGCTGAATTAGGTTTTTTTGGTTTAACTATTGCTACTCTAACGCATACACCTCGTTTTTGAGGAGCTCCTAAAAATGCTGGAACTTTTGTTCGAAATGTTTTTGTTTTTCTAGTTCCACGATTTAATTGTTTAAATGTTGGCATATTTTTTGTCGTTTTATTTAATATACTTTATTTTATAACTTATTCATATCTTTGCAACTATTTGATAAAAAAATCAATAATTTCAATAATAAAACTTTTTGTGTTTCTAATAATATTAAAAATTCAAAAATATTATTATTAAAATTAACGAAAATATTATTATTAATTATATTATTATTAATGCGGTTTTTAGTTAGTAAATTATCAAATTCTGTTCCCAAGTTACCTTTAAACTTATTAACAATTATACAACTATTTGATTTATTATTAATATTAATATTATTATTATCAGTAAAATCTAAAGCATAATTCGAACAATGATAAATTAAATTTGAATATTTAATTTTAGATAAATAACTATCTAAATATTTTAATATTTCATATTGTTCATTTTGTTTTTTTCTAAAATTCTGATTTAATAAATTAACCTTTATAACTAACATATGTCCTAAATAAAATTGAGAAATTCTATTTACACGTAAATTTATATTTGATTTTTTTAAAAGTAGATCAAATGATTTTCTTGTGTATTTTAAAATTTGAAAACCATATTTATTCAAATCTGTACGAATTATTTGAATAATGTCACTTGTAAAACCATTTACTGGTATACATATAATATAATCGAATTTTTCTTGTTTGATATTTTCTTTATAAAAATTTGCAATATTTATACGTTTTCGCACAATCAAATTCTGCAACAATTTTCTGTTTTTTAACGTCGTTACGATTTTCCTTGAGTTTTGCATTTTATCTTATTTTATTTTTATTTATTTTTTTATTATTTTTATTTAAGTATCAACAATTAAAATATTTTAATACCAAAAGAACGTGAAGTTCCCAACATTGATCTTATATAGTTTTGTATGAAAGTTGTTGAAATTTTATGATTTTCATCATTATTAGTATGTATATTTAAATTTAATTTTAAAAGAGAAACATCATATAAAAATTTAAGAAATTTATTTTTTTCAACTAAATAAAAATTATTAGTATTATTATTATTATTATCTTTCGAACGTTGAATTTCACAAGACTCTAAATATTTTTTTATAAAATAGGCAACACCTGGTGTCTTTAATTCAAAATAAAAACTTTTATCAACAGCTAAATAAATTACCGTTGGAATAATAGTATCTTTTTCGAAAATTTTACTTTCCTCATTGAATTCTTTACAAAATTCCATCGTATTCATACCATATTGACCTAATACTGGACCTAAAGGTGGTGTAATTGCTGCTCCAGTAGCAGGGATCTCTACTTTTATTAATTTATTAATATTATTTAATATCTTTGCTTTTTTTCGTTTTTGAGTATCACTTAAAATAGTAATCATAAATTTTTATCTTTTATCTTTAATCTTTTATTAATAATTTATTTAATATTTAATTTTATTTAATATATAAAAGTGAAAAGTATACCGGCAACAAAAATCAAACCGCCAAGTGAAATAGGTAGAAAAGCTTTCCATCCTAAATACATTAATTGGTCATAACGATAACGTGGAAATGATGCACGAACCCATATAAAGGCAAATAAAAATAAAACCAATTTTACTCCAAAAATGATTGAAAAAATACCAGTACTTGGTAACCAACCACCAAAAAATAAAATAACAATTAAACTACTCATAAGCATTATATTAGCATATTCCCCAATAAAAAATAATGCAAAGCCTGCAGCCGCATACTCTACATTATAACCAGCTACTAATTCTGCTTCTGCTTCTGGTAAATCAAATGGTGGTCTATTTGTTTCAGCTAAAGCTGAAACAAAAAACATTAAAAAAAATGGGAATAAAAAGACAACATACCATATATATCTTTGACTCAAAACTATTTGAGTTAAATTAAGAGACATTGTTGTCATAAGAACCGTTATTATTATTAATCCTAATGAAACTTCATAAGATATCATTTGAGCCGCTGAACGTAACGCTCCTAAAAAAGCATATTTGGAATTACTTGACCAACCCGCTATTATAATTCCATAAACGCCTAATGATGAAACAGCAAATATGTATAATATACCAATATTAATATCTGCAATTACAGAACTATTAGCAAAAGGAATAACACTCCAGCTTACAAGACTTAAAAGTAATGTTAAAACTGGAGCGATTATAAATAATAATTTATTTGCTGTTAATGGTAAAATCGTTTCTTTTATAACCAATTTCATACCATCAGCTAAAGGTTGTAATAACCCGAATATTCCAACGACATTTGGTCCTTTTCTGCGTTGCATCGCTGCCAATACCTTACGCTCTAACAAAGTAAAGTAAGCCACAGCTATTAAAACTGAAATTACTACTAAAATTATTGAAATCATTTTTCTTTTTTTCTCTTTAAATTTTTAATATTTTTTTAATATAATAAGTTATAATATTAATGGCCATAAATTGAGTCATGTAAATAAATACATAATAAAATACTAAACACATATGCTTGCAAAAAAGCAATACCTAATTCTAATACCATAAAAGCTGTTATAAAAGCCCATGGAATAAATGCTAATAAAATACTTTTACTTAATGCTATTAAAGCAGCTCCTGCTATTATATGTAGTAAAACATGTCCTGCTAACATATTAGCAAACAAACGAATTGCTAAACTTAATGGACGTAAACTGTAAGACATAATTTCAATAACGACTAATAATGGTAATAACCACATTGGTATACCTGATGGTACAAATAATTTTAGAAAGGAAATTCCCTGTTCTTTAAATCCAATTATAGTTAAACCAATGAAAAAAGACAAAGACATTGTAAAAGTAATAGCAACTTGTGCAGTTACTGTAAAACCATATGGCATTAATCCAATTAAATTTAAAAATAAAATAAACAAAAATACAGTAAAAATTAATGGAAAATAAGGTTGACCACGTGCTCCTGTCTGCTCCTTTATTAACGTTTGAATAAAGTCATAAATTAATTCAACTAATGATTGCCAACGGCTTGGTAGAATTTTTGCATTATATAAACTTAGTACTAATAGTAATATAATCAATGTTATTGCAAAAAACATTGTTATGGTTGTATTAGTAATTGATATGTCAAAATTTGCATTTTTCACGTAAATTGGAAAAAATACATTTAATTCAAATTGTTCAAATGGTGAATATAAAAATTTCATGATTTATTTTATTATTATTTATTATTATTATTTATTATTATTATTTATTATTATTATTTATTATTAACGATCTACTTCACCGAAAACAATATCTTGAGTACCAATAATAGTAACAACATCTGCCAACATATGATTTTTAGACATAAAACTCAAACCTTGTAAATGTAAAAAACCTGGTGCTCTTATACGGCAGCGATAAGGGCGTGGAGAGTCATTTGAAACCAAAAATACCCCAAATTCTCCTTTTGGTGCTTCAATTGTAGCATAATATTCACCTTGTGGAACTGAAACGCCTTCAGTATATATTTTAAAATGATGAATTAGAGCCTCCATTGAGGTTTTCATTAAACCCCTGCTATTTGAGCTATTTGTAAATTTTCGCAAATCAACTTTCGTCTCACCTGGAACTAACTTATTTAAAACTTGATTTATTATACGTAAACTTTGACGCATTTCCTCAATTCTTATAAGAAAACGATCATAACAATCACCGTTTGTTCCAACTGGAATATTAAAATCGAATTCATTATAACGATCATAACTATTACCAGCTTTTCTTAAATCCCAGGCAATACCACTTCCACGTAACATAACACCACTAAAACCCCAATTTAACGCTTCTTCTGCTTTTACAATACCTATATCAACTAAACGTTGTTTCCAAATACGATTACCAGATAACATTTCTTCATATTCATCTATACGACGTCCAAAATCAATTGTAAATTGATGAACATCATCACACAAGCCTAAAGGTAAATCTTGCGCAACACCTCCTGGACGAATGTAAGCAGCATGCATACGTGCCCCTGAAACTCGTTCATAAAATTCCATTAATTTTTCACGCTCTTCAAAACCCCATAACATTGGACTTAACGCTCCAACATCCATAGCATGAGTCGTAATTGCTAATAAATGATTTAAAATACGTGTAATTTCACCAAATAATATACGTATATATTGGGCACGCGCAGGTATTTCAAATGCTAGACTTTCACTTGATCCTAATGTTTTAGCGTAATAACTAGAATATAATTGCTCTACAGCTAGTGAATAAGCATGTTCTTGAGCCATCATTGAAACGTAATCTAAACGATCAAAATAAGGTAATGCTTGCATATAATTTTTATATTCAATTAATTTTTCAGTACCACGATGTAATAGTCCAATGTGAGGATCTACACGAGTAACAACCTCACCATCTAATTCTAACACTAAACGTAAAACTCCGTGAGCTGCTGGATGTTGTGGTCCAAAATTTAAACTAAAGTTGCGTAACTTTTTCTCCTTTTCTTCTGGTAAATTTATATTTATATTTTGATTTATATTTTGATTTATATTTATATTTTTATCAGAAATTTGTGATTCTTTTTTTGCAAAAATTAAATTATCAAACATATTTTATTATATTTTATAAATATTTTATATTTTTTTTATATCCCAAGGACTAACAAAATCAAAAGCACGATACTCTTGAGTTAGTTCTAAAGGTTTTACTGTAATTTTTTTTAATTCTGTTGTATACATTATTTCTGTATACCCACTTAAAGGAAAATCTTTACGTAATGCATATCCCTCAAATCCATAATCTGTTAAAATTCTACGTAAATCTGGATGATTTTTAAAAAAGATACCAAATAAATCCCAAATTTCGCGTTCTAACCAAGACGCACTATTATAAATATTACTTACTGAATCAATAAAAGATAAATTTTTTAAATTTACTTTTATTAGAATACGCATTTCATAAGGTAAACTTAAAACATAGTAATTAACTTGAAAGCGTTCATCTTTATTTAATTCATAATCACATATACATATACCCATTTTATTATTTACATTTGTAAAATTATTTAAATTTGAAGATTTAATTTTAGATAAAGAAAAAGAATAATCTAAATAATCAATAGCAAATAAATCCTGTAATGCGTGAAAATTTAACATAGTATGATTTTTCAAAAAAGTTAATAAATTATTAATTTTTGAAGAATCAGTTAAAATTCTTAGCTCACCAGTTTTTTCTACTATTTGAATCTGATTTACTAAATTAGGAACTAACTTAAAAATTAAATTAGCAATATGGATACCCTTATCTTTTGTTTTTAACACCATTTCTCTTTGATACTATTCTTTTTTATAAACATTTTATAAATTTTTTATTCATTTGCAATATCTTACTCTTCTTTTTATTTAATTTTATAAATATTTTTTATAAAATTAACTCCATTCTAAAGCATTCTTTTTCCACTCATAAATAAAGCCTAATAATAATATTATTAAAAATAAAATCATTGACCAAAAACCTAAAAATCCAATAGAATTTAATACAATAGCCCATGGAAATAAAAAAACAACCTCTAAATCAAAAATAATAAATAAAATACCTACTAAATAAAAACGAACATCAAATTTATTTCGTGCTTCCTCAAATGGATTAAATCCACATTCATAAGCTGAATGCTTTTCAACATAAATATCCTTTCTTATTAGAAAATATGATAACAAATAAAGTCCTAATGATATGATAACACTAAGAATAACAAAAATTAAAATAAATTTATATTCTGATAACATTTTTTTTTAATTATTTATTAATTATTAATTATTATTTATTGTATAAAGAATTTTCTATTTCTTTCAAAGTAGTAACGTAAACATTTTTTAATTCAAGATTATATTTTAAAATATAACTTGTTAATAATTGATCAACATGTACATTAACCAATTCAGCATATACTAAATTTCTATTTGAAACAATTTCTAATAATGCTTTATCTAACAATTTTTGATAATTTTTCAAACTATCATGTAAAGCAATTTTTTTCTCAAACAGATTAATTAAAATTTGTTGAAAGTTTTTTTTATTATTATAAAGTGACAAAAATTGTTTTTTTATTTGTAAATTACGATCATCTAAAGATGTTGCTAAAACATTTGATAATGCTTGTTGTAATCCATAAAAAACAGCTAAAAAACTTAAAATAATTAAAAATTCTTCATTTAAAACTAAAAATTCTTTACTGAATATAAAATTTAATATTAATAGATATATTGAATATTTTATTACAGTTTTATAAGTTAAATTATTAAAGATAGATAACATTTTTTATATAATTATTTACATTTGTTAAGTGTGTATCTAATAAATAACGTAAATGAGATACTACATAATTTGTATTAAAAACAAAAAAATTAACATTTTCAATATAACTTTTTTGTAAATCAAGTTCTTTATCCCCAAAATGAACTAAATTATTTTTTAAATTGTTTAATAATTTAGAACGTGTTTTAACAACTGATGCTAATTGAGGTAATATTAAATTCATTAATGTAAAATATATTATTAAGAATACAATAAGTAACCACACAATTTGTGGCATAAATGAAAATTTATCTAATTGAGGCATTTTTATTTTTCTTTTTATTTTTATTTAATTTAATTTTTTAAATATTTTATTTTATTTTATAAATTTTATTAATTAATACGGGACGGTCTATCAACAACGCGACCTTCTTTATTTGCATCAATTAACTCTTGTGTATAAGCATCAATGCGAATTGAACCCGTTACTGTTAAAACTAATGAACCATCTTCTAATAATTGTTTAACATTTCTTGCTAACCAAACAATTAACCACATCATTTTAAAGTAAGGCAACGCCACCTCTCCATGTTGTGTATCTTCATCTAACGCATAAGTATAATTATCAAGACGATTGCTTACAAGAAAACAATTATGATAAAATTGCATTTGTGTAGCATTTTTTGGTGTTCTTAAATTTCTTAATTGAGATAAAAATAATTTAAAATCTGGCGGAGCATCTTTATATGCTGGTTCTAATAAAAAATCTTTATTTGCAATCATGTCATAAAAAACACGTTTATATGGTGCATAATTAATTCTACCACAACGAATTAATTTTATCATATAAAAAATAAGCATATACATAATATATTTATTTTTATAAATAGGATATTTATCAAAAAAAGTTACAATTGTTTTTTTTACTATTATATTGTAATCTGGTTCGCCAGAATTAAAATTATCAAATAATATATCAAGGAAGTCTGGATAAAGTTCAACAGTCATTTGATGATATGCTGCTGTTATATGTAATAATTCTCCCGTTAAAGGACAACTAAAATGATCAATAATTTGAGTACCCCCAATATTATTTCTATTTTCGTGATTTATTTTCATTTATTTATATTTATTTATATTTATTTATATTTATTTATATTTATTTATATTTATTTATATTTATTTATATTTATTTATATTTATTTATATTTATTTATATTTATTTATATTTATTTATATAAGCT
>Ga0325400_1000050_pt1 | contig 66403 bp, 60 predicted proteins | sample PopdelMetagenome_2_FD_205662 | JGI IMG/M metagenome (GOLD analysis project Ga0325400, IMG submission 205662) | Populus deltoides microbial communities from Bellville, Georgia, United States - Xylem-PdKOR-R1 | ecosystem: Host-associated > Plants > Phyllosphere > Stem > Wood/Secondary xylem... | reverse complement strand
GCCATTTGGACGGAACCAGCGGCCGATCGTAACCTTTAGCTCGCTACCACCCGCCAAGTTGATAACAGTTTGGACACTGCCTTTACCGTAGCTCTTTTGACCGATGACCGGGGCGTTAATCGTGTCCTTGAGGGCGCCAGCGGTGATTTCACTGGCGCTAGCTGAGCCACCGTCGATCAGGACAGTCGTTGGAACACCTTTGAGAATATTATTGCCGGTTGCAGAATAGGTACGGTTGACCTGGCCACCACGCTTCTCTTGGAAAACGGTTTTGCCCTGATCAAGCCACAAGCTGGTTAGGCCGACGGCCGAGTTGACGGTGCCGCCTGGGTTTGAACGCAGGTCAAGGACAACCCCGTTTACATTTTTAGCCTTAAAGTCTTCGGCAGCCTTGCGGGCTAATGCGGCCGTGCCTTCCCCGCTAGCATTATCATCAGTAAACTGGCTGACTTTAAGATAGCCAATGTTGCCATCCAGAATCTTAGATTCGACGGTTGGTACCGAAATGTTAGCGCGAGTAATCGTATAGTCTTTGACTTCACCGCTGCGGACGATCTGCAGTTTGACGGTCGAACCGGCTTGACCACGGATTTTGCTGACAGCAATATCAACTTCCAGATTGGTGGTTGACTCACCATTGATCTGCGTGATCAAGTCTTTAGCTTGCAGACCGGCTTCGGCAGCTGGCGTACCGCTGATCGGAGCGATAATCTGGAGGTTACCGTTCTCGTCCTTACCAAGCTGGGCGCCAATACCACTAAAGGTACCGGTTAACTGCTCGTTGAGTGTCTTGGCGTCTTCGGGATTAAAGAACTGGGTGTATGGGTCATCGGTAGCGCTGGCCAAACCGGATTTAAGACCATCCAGTAATTGCTCCTGTGTCAGTTTGCCATCGTAATTGTTTTTAAGTGAGTCGTAGACCGCGTCAACCGAGTTGTAGTTGAGATCAGCCGGTAGACTGGTATTCTCGCTGTTCAGCTGGGCGGTTTGATTGAGGTTGATGCCGTCATTTTTGCCGTAGGTTACGCCAAGAAAGAACGTTGCCCCTAGTAAAGCCACGGCTGCGACGCCGCCGCCTAACCGCTTTAAAGCTGGCCGGTTTTTAATAGACAGTTTATTCACAAGTACTCCCTCTCTTAGGCCGGCTTTAGTCAGTCGGTAATTTCAGTCCCTATTATACTCTTTTTAGCTGAAGGCAAAACTGCCCGTCTGGACAGACTTGCCTCACCGTCAGTGGCACAATGGGGGGCACCTGTTTGGTGCCGTATTGCGTCTGTCCTGACGGGCGGTTTTGACTAAAAATGGATGAACACGAGCCCAGCAGTCGAAACGCGGCTGGCAGTCGAGTAGCGGCCGTCCCAGCTGGCGTTGTACTGGCTGATGTTGATGGTGCCGTCGTCGTTAACACTTTCGACGTACATAGCGTGGCCATATTCACCGGAGTTCTTGATGGCGACGTCACCGGCGCGTGGAGAGGTATCCACTGGGATGCCGGCGGCACGGGCGTTGTCGTCCCATTGCTTGGCGTTACCCTTACCGCCCCAATATGGCATGTAACGGCCGGATTCGTAGACTTTCCAAGCGGTGTAGCTAACGCATTCACGGTTGTACATGCCCCAGTTGTCGACCATGCTGTCCATAGGTGCGTTGCACCATTTGTTTGGGTAGTTACCGCCACAGGTGCCACCCTGGACAACGCCGCGTGAGCCGGCAAACAAGCGGGCGTTTTCAGCAGCTTGTTGCGAGCGTAACTTGTTAATTTCAGCGTTATTGGTTTTGATCTGCTGGCTGAAGGCGTTCTGCTGCGACTGGTTGTAAGCGAGTAGTTCGGCTTGACGAGCTTTATTTGAAGCTAGCTCGGCGCGCTGCGCTTGTTGATCGCGAATTAACCCCTGCACTTCAGCATTTTGCTTTTCAAGTTGCGCTTGCAGAGCTTGCGTTTCAGTAATTAATTGCTGCATTTTAGACTGAACAGTTGAACGATATTCCTGCTTATCGACGTAGTCACTAAGGTCGTTGCTGGTAGCCAGCATTTCGACCGTGCTGATCTGGCCTTCGACGTAACCTTTCTTAAGGTCGTCGCCGAGGATTTGCTTGTTCTTTTCAATTTTAGCTTTATTCGCAGCGATCTGTTGCTCTAATTGAGCTTGACGAGCCTGGTTAGCGTTAATGGCTTCTTGGACGCCGCTAATTTGGGCACTTAGCTGATTGATAACGGCTTGAAAGTCGTTAGCTTGAGTAGCCAAATCATTGATTGACGATTGTGTTGCGTTATTCTGCGCCTTGAGGGCGTTCATTGCCTCGTCGAAGCGATCTGCCTGAACGAGTGGTACCCCGACCATGCCGACGGTCAGAATTCCGCCGACAACAAATAATGATATTCGTGCTTTTTTTGTTTTAACCATAGTGTTTGTTTTTTTGCTTAGAGCTATTAAAAGATTACCCCTACCCATCAAGATTGTCAATTACCCTCTTATGTTATTTACCCTATTTTCTTTGAGAGTTTTTATGTCGTTAACGTTGATATGTGACGGCTATTTGGTCGTTCGGAATTTGAGGTAGCGTCGGGTGGCGATAATGGACGAGGCCGCTCCAAGTAGTATACCAGCTGACAATTGTAATACCAGCAAAATGTAAAAATTCTCACGGAAATATTCAGCAGCGTAGTTGATATCGAGTAAACCAAGACTACTAGCCTGCAGTGCCGAATTGGCCGCCCTAAAGGCGCCATTGATGATCGCGACAGAGATAGCCGCCGACAAAACACCATAGATTACGCTTTCGACAATGAACGGACCACGGATGTAGCCGGTGGTAGCACCTAGCAGACGCATGATGGTCAGTTCATCGCGGCGGTTAAAGATAGCCATCTGGATAGTATTAAAAATGATAAGGGCTGAGATAACAGCGAACAAAGCAACAGCCACTACGCCGATACGCTGCAGGACATTAGTGGCATGCGTGATGTTGTCGATAGCTTCGCGGCGATCACCCGAGTAACTTGGCTGATCGGACTGCAAAGCTGAGATGTTGGGTTGCGTCAGGTAGCCCTGGATGTTACCGATTTGGTTGAGATCACGGGGCTTTATTCGGATGGTGGCTGGTAAAGTGTTCCCTGTTTGCTCGACGGCCTGTTGAACAGTATCGTCGGCCTGGTTCTGCTCCAGGAAATCAGCCAGAACTTCATCCTTAGATTGATACTCGACCGAGGCTACGTCTGGCAAAGCCCGAATATCGGCCAATAACTGGTCGGTGCGGGCCTGATTAACTTCGTCTTTAAGATAGACGGATACGTCAATGCGCTCGGTAATACTATTAATCGTGTTAGTAAATGTCGCGTTGGTTATGAGCGAAAATAACACAATCGTTAAGGTCACGACCATGACGGCAATGGCCGCCACCGCGAGCGTCAGGTTGCGGGTGAAGTTTTTGAAGCCGGCCGTGAAAATGCGGCCGAGAGTGCGGAGTTTTCGTTTCATTGTCTAATTTGCGGTCTACGCAGGCGGCTGCCCAGCGGAAGCTTAGTTATTGGCCGATTTTGCGGTTTGGGCACGGCTACCACCGGTTTTTCTTCGATATTGGTAAGCGACGCTTTATAGGTAGCATTTGCGAGGTCACTTGCGATCCGGCCATGTTCGATGGTGACTACCCGACGTTGCAACTTGTCCACAATTTCCTGGTTGTGGGTTGTTAGGAGCACCGTGGTACCGTAGCGGTTAATTTTTTCTAACACTTTAATGACGTCCCAAGCATGTTTCGGGTCGAGGTTACCGGTTGGCTCGTCGGCGATCAGAATTTTAGGCTGACGGACGATAGCCCGAGCGATGGCAACACGCTGGCGTTCACCACCAGACAGCTCGTACGGCATACGCTTTTCTTTGCCCTTAAGGTTAACAATATCTAAAACGCGCGGGATTGTATGGTTGATTTCGCTGCGACTAGCACCGACAATCTCTAAGGCAAAAGCGATATTCTCGAACACCGTCTTGTTTTGTAGTAGCTTAAAGTCTTGAAAAACAACGCCGATTTTACGGCGGAGTGTTGGGATATCACGGTCTTTTAGTTTGTCGTAATCGATGCCACCAATGATGATCTTACCGCTTGATGGCCGCTCTTCCCTTGTTAGAAGCTTAAGCAAGGTTGATTTACCGGCACCGGATTGACCGACGACAATCACAAATTCCTTCGGTTCGACGTGTAAGCTAATCCGCTGCAGCGCCGCATTGGCGTGCTTGCCGTAGACTTTGGTTACCCGATCCAACAAAATCATTAGCTCTATTGTAGCACGCTAATGCTTAGGTGTATCTGAGACTATGCAATATCAACTTGATTTAAATAAGCCTCGATGAATGGTTCTAGTTCTCCGCCGAGCACTTTATCCGGATCACTTGACTCATACCGCGTCCGCAAGTCTTTCACCTGCTTATACGGATGAAGGACGTAGCTACGGATTTGGTTGCCCCAGGCCGCCTGCTCGTTCGGTCCTTTAAGCTCACTTAGTTGTTCGGCGTGCTGCTCGGTTTGGAGTTGAGCTAGGCGTCCGCGTAGGATGCCCATAGCCATCTCACGGTTTTGAAGCTGAGAGCGTTCATTCTGGATGGCGACAACCAGTCCGGTTGGCAGGTGTGTGATGCGGACGGCGCTGTCAGTGGTGTTGACCGATTGGCCGCCATGGCCGCCTGAGCGGTAGACATCGATTTTGAGGTCTTTATCATCGAGCTGGACGGCGTCAGGGCGGTCGATCTTGGGAGTGACTTCGACTTTAGCGAAGCTGGTTTCACGGGATTCGGCATTGAATGGGCTGAGCCGGACTAAGCGATGGGCGCCGTGTTCGCTTTTGAGCTTACCGTAAGCGTAGTCCCCTGTTACCTCGATAGTGGCTGATTTATAACCGCCTTCGTCAGCGGCTGATTCGTCGATGACGTTGACTTTCCAGCCCTGTCCTTCGGCATAGCGTAGATACATTCGCAGTAGCATACCGGTCCAATCTTGGGCGTCGGCACCGCCAGCGCCAGCGCTCAAAGTCAGGATGGCATCGAAGTCGTCGTACGGCCCAGCCAATTTTAGAGCGTCTTGGAGTTCGGCTAACTTATCGGTTAATTGCGTTAAATTCATCTGCAGGTCGGGTTGTAAGCTGACGTCGCTAAGCGCTATGAGATCTTTGACATCAGTTAAGCCTTGTATAAGTTCGCGCCACGGTTGCAGGCGACGTTCTAGTTTGGCTTGTTGTTGGCTTGTCGTAGCGGCGGCTGTAGCGTCCTGCCAAAACGCCGGATCGGTCATTTGGCCGGACAGCTCACGTTCCTGTTGGTCAAGTTTGGTAAAGTTAAGGCGGCTTAAGGCTTGGTTAAGATCAGTCTGTAGTGTTGTGGCTTGCTGCTCGAGGTCGTGCATGGTTCAAGTATACGGCAATGTTCTGGTAGTCATAAAGTGGCATTACTCGGCTACCAAAGGCAGCGCTTTATTCGCGTCCGAATCCTACGACAGCTTGCGGCTGACGCCACAGCACACTTGCCTGTTCGTTGAGCTTGGCGACGAATTCATCATCGGTCTTGCCGAGAATGCCAAGGCCCCAAATGCCGCTGTCAAAGATTTCGCGGCTGACTTTAACGATCATGTCCTTTTCGACGGCAGCGATTCGTTCTGGCATTTGATAGTAATCATTGATGTGGCTATCGAAGAAGTAGCGATGACTGTAACCACCAGCAGTAGCACCGACGGTCTGGCCAGAGCGCTGGAAGCGGCCAAGCGAGTACTGTTTGGCCGAATCGATTTCGGTTTCAAGGATATGGCCGGCTAATACTTGTTGGACTTCGTGGTTCATGATATCAAATAGGGCTACGGCGTTACGTGGACTGACTTGAGCGCCAAACCACCAGTTACTACTGCCATGGGCCAAATTAAGCCCGCTACCCATGTCATATACTAATCCCTTTTCGCGGGCAGCACCTAGAATCTTGGAATAAAGGGTCTCCGTAAACATGGTATTAATCAGATTGAGCGCATCACTTTCGGTATCGTTGAAACGGCGATTAATGAACGCATCTAAAAAGAAATAAATGTTTTTAACGGACTGGTTCTTGATGAGTAGTGGCTCGGCCAGACTTCGCGGTGTTTCAGTTGGCAGCACAAACCGTTCTTTGCCAGCCGGCAGACTGATATTGGTCATAATGGTTTCAATCTCGCGGGTGCGCTCCGGTGTGATGTTGCCGGCGAAGCAAAAACGCATGTTACCAGCGTAATGCGTGTTGTGGTAATGCGCCTGAACGTCTTGCAATGAAACGTTGTCCATTAATTTAAGACGCTCACGGTCGGTCTTTGCCAGGAAGCCAAACTGTTTGCGTAGCGCTAAGCTGAGACGACGAGAGTGGTTATTGGCTCGAGCTGTTAATTCTTCGGCAACGTTGCCGTATTCGGCATCATATTCGTCTTTTAGGAACAATGGCTTAGTAATAGCAACCAACAATAGCTGGAGTACCCTGTCCCATTCAAAGTCAGCACACTCAGCTTCATAAGTGATGTCGTAAACGCCAGTGGTCGCATTGCTGTAAGCACCATTCTTTTCGAGTTCGGCTTGAAAATCGCGAGCTTTTGGAATCAGCTGATTAGCACCGAGTAGGATGTGCTCCATAAGATGTGGCACTTCCCACTTCTTCTCGTCCACTAGGTACTCGCCGGCTCGGAAGTTGATGTCGAAGCTCATCACCTGAGCATCAGGAATATGAACTAATAGGCCGCGAGCGCCATTTTTAAGAACCAGTTCCGAAACGGTATGTTTCAAATGGTGGCCCTATTTGCGCTTTCGGGCGACGGTCTTACGGTTGCGTTCGGTCTTACGAGCCTTTTTGCGCTTGTCAGCGGCTTGCTTTTTAGCCAGATGATCTTCGGTAGCAGTTTTAAAATCGGATTCGTCGAGTGGATCGTCGGTTTCGGTGATTTGGCTGGCATTGTCGACTGATTGGCGAGCGGCACGGGTCAGATCGGTTTCAACCGGTTGCTGCAGCTGATTGATGTCGACTGGCTGAGCGTGGAAGATAGCTCGCAGTACTTCGTGGCGAAGGGTGCCCTGCATCGTTTCGAACAGTTCCTGGCCGCGGCGGCGATACTCAACGAGCGGGTCTTTCTGGCCGATGCTGGTCCAGTGGATACCTTCGCGCATGTGCTCCATGTTCTCAAGGTGCTGCATCCAGAGGTTGTCGAGGATTTGTAAGTAAATATCACGCTCGACTTTGCGCATGATGTCAGTGCCGAAAGCTGTTTCACGCGCTTCGTAGAATTCTTTGGCGGTTGCTTGGAAAGCGCTTTCGAATTTATCAGTTTCGGTATCGAATAAGCGATCCAGCGCGGCGTCGTCGAGGGGTAGCAATTCGGTAACGACGTTTTCGAATTGATCGGTTGCCAGGAGCGGCGAGTTAGCCAGTTGCTTTGCTTCGTCGTCGATCAGGCTGCGGATACGCTTGCTGATGTCGTCGGACTTTAAGATTTCAGCACGCATGGCGTAGGTGGCTTTACGATGACGGTTCATAACATCGTCGTATTGAACGACACGCTTACGTTCGTCGAAGTTGCGGCCTTCGACTTTCTTTTGAGCACCTTCGAGTGAGCGGCTGATAATCCGGTTCTCGATCGGGGTTTCGTCGTCGACACTGAGGCGTTCCATGATGTTACCGATGCGGTCGCCGCCGAAGATGCGCATCAGGTCGTCTTCGGTACTGACAAAGAATTGGGTTGTACCAGGGTCGCCCTGACGGCCGGAACGGCCACGCAGCTGGTTGTCGATGCGACGCGACTCATGGCGCTCGGAACCGAGGACGAACAAACCACCAAGTTCTTTTACGCCATCGCCGAGGACAATATCAGTACCACGACCGGCAATGTTGGTAGCTAAAGTGACAGCGCCCTGCTCACCGGCTTTGGCGACGATGGCAGCTTCGCGTTCGTTGTTTTTAGCATTCAAGATTTGGTGCGGGACACCAGCTTTTTTGAGAAGGCTTGATAAAATTTCGTTGCGTTCAATTGAAACGGTACCGATCAGAACCGGCTGGCCTTTAGTATGCAGAACTTTAACTTCGCGGGCGATCGCCTTGAACTTTCCGAGCTCGGTGCGGTAAATACGGTCTGGTCGGTCGAAACGGGCGATCTTGCGGTTGCTGGGGATCTCAACGACGTCGAGCTTGTAGATCATATGGAATTCTTCGGCTTCGGTCATGGCAGTACCGGTCATACCGCCGAGCTTTTCGTAAAGCCGGAAGTAGTTCTGGAACGAAATTGTCGCTAAGGTCATGGATTCTTCTTGGACTTCGACGCCTTCTTTAGCTTCGATGGCTTGGTGCAGACCTTCGTTATAACGGCGGCCGGCCAGCATACGACCAGTGAACTCGTCGACGATGATGATTTCACCGTCTTTGCTAACGACATATTCTTTGTCACGCTTGAATAAGGTTTGGGCGCGCAATGCCTGGTTGAGGTGGTAGATAGTACGGATGTTGTCGCCTTCGTAAAGGCTTGAGATGCCGAGGATTTTTTCGACTTTTTCGATACCGTCGTCGTTGAGGACGACGCTTTTACGCTTTTCGTCGACTTCGTAATGTTCGGGCTTGAGCTGGCGGACGACTTTGGCGAACTGATCGTAGGCACTACCACTGGTGACGCTCGGCGCGCTGATGATCAGTGGTGTACGCGCTTCGTCGATGAGGATAGAGTCAACTTCGTCGACGATGGCGAAGTGCAGCGGGCGCTGGCGCAGCTGTTCAGTTTCGCGGACCATGTTGTCGCGGAGGTAATCGAAGCCGTATTCGTTGTTGGTGCCATAAGTGATGTCGGCGGCGTAAGCCTCCTGGCGGGTACACGGCTTGAGGTGATGCATACGCGGGTCGACGTGGGTGTCGTTGGTGTATTCCGGATCATAGACGAACGAGTGATCGGCCATAATGATACCGGTGCTGAGGCCCATGTAATGGTAGACCTGACCCATCCAGCCGGCGTCGCGCTGCGCTAAATAGTCGTTGACGGTGACGACGTGGACGCCTTTGCCGGTCAGCGCATTGAGGTAAACCGGTGCGGTAGCTACAAGGGTCTTACCTTCACCGGTTTTCATTTCGGAGACGTTACCTTCGTGTAGCACCATACCACCGATTAATTGAACATCAAAGTGCTTAAGGCCGATACTGCGGAAAGCGGCTTCACGGATGACTGCAAAAGCATCTGGCAGAATAGCGTCTAAAGATTCTTTAGCCAGGCGCTTTTTAAGTTCGGCCGTTTGTTCTTTAAGTTGTTTGTCGGTTAATTTTTCGTACTTAGGACCAAGCTTGTTGATCTCATTAACGCGTTTACGTAAGCGCTTAATAGTTTTTGCCTGCGGATCACCCAGGACTTTTTTCAGAATAGTATTCATACGGTGGTCTGACTCCCTCTGACGTGACGTGGTAAATGATTCCTACTAACTATATACCAACTGCAGTTTAGTTGCCACACAGACACGCTCCGGCGCAAGCAGCGCCTACACTGTGCCACTCCGGTAAGGCAAGTCTCTGCGGCAACTAAACTATAGTTGGTCAGATGCGAGCTAACCGCATACGCAAGCGATGGTACAGCTTGCCGCCGCCATGACGACGATTGTAAGCCCTAAGAAAATCTCGAGTGGCCGGCATAACGATGTCAACCGCCGCGTAGGCGTTAACCGTTGTTTCTTCAATCATAAAACGGTCTTTTGGCAGTGTCAGGCTTAATTTGCAGGCTTGCTCTTCCCCTTTTCGCCTAAAACTGACTTCCGCTTCAGCAGTTTCGCGGCAACTTGGTAATAGCTGTTTCTCAATTGTCCTGAATTGACGCTCAACGTATTTACGCAGCTCATCAGTTACCAGTTCGTTCGTACCCTTAATAGCAATCTGCATTAGATTTGAGTCGTTCCACCCATGTATGGCTGAAGCACTTCAGGAACCATAACGTGGCCATCGGCTGTCTGGTTGTTCTCTAAAATTGCAATTAGTGGGCGTTGTGACAACACGGTGGCATCGTTGGTGTGCAGTAATTCAACCGTACCATCGTTACGGCGGAAGCGGGTTTTGAGACGGCGGGTCTGGTAGTTGGTCATGTAATCGGCGGTGTGAGTTTCGCGGTACTTGTTCTGGCTCGGGAACCAGGCTTCGATATCAACGCCACGGGCGTTCGGCTTGCCGATGTCGGCAGTACACTTCATAAGGAGCTGATATGGCAGATCAAGTTGTTGCATGATGTATTCCTGGATGGCGATATGGAACAGATGTTCATTCAGGGAATCTTCGGGGCGGACCAGACTTTCCATCTCGAGTTTCTCGAACTGATGGAGACGAATGATTCCTTCCATGTCTTTGCCGTACGTACCGGCCTCTTTACGGAAACTGGTGGCGTAGCCGACGTAGCGGATTGGTAAGTCTTTGTCATCAATGATTTCGTCGGCGTGCATCGAGCCAAGGACGTGTTCGGCACTGCCCTGCAGCCAAAGGTCTTCGCCTTCGATCTTATAACGATCATCACGTGGCTCGAGACGGTCCATGGCATCGTATAAATCAGTGCGGATCATAAGGGGTGGCATGACAAGCGTAAAGGCTTTTGGGTTGACATCTAGGCCGGCAGTATTGGCAATATGCTTTAATCGAACTTCATCACTAAGTACATCCATGGCGTACGTAATGTAGGCGTAATGTAATCGAACTAAATTGCCTTTCAGGTACGCAAAACGGCTACCCGCAACCTTACTAGCGCGCTCTTTGTCAATCCAACCGCGGAGCTCGCCGAGCTGATGATGACTTTTTGGTTCGAAAACAAATTCTTTGCGGACACCGACTTGGCGCACAACAACGTTTTCATCTTCGCTGGCGCCAACCGGCACATCCTCAAGTGGCATATTCGGTACTTTTTTATAAAGCTCGTTAAACTGAACTTCGACCCTGTCGAGCTCGGCTTCACGTTCATTCAGTTCGTCTTTCAGCAATCGGCCGTCGGCAATTTGCTCGTCAGTCGGACGCTGGTTTTTCATCTGAGATGACAGCTCATTACGGCGGCGACGTAGCTCTTCAATTTGCGTTAGTTTAGAGCGGCGTTCGCCATCTAAAGTCATAAGGTGGCCGATGTCGATTGGATAGCCTTTTTGAGCCGACTTTTCGGCGACGAGGTTGGGATTGTCACGGATGAATTGGATATCTAGCATGCCAATAGTATACCGCATTTGGCAGACACATTACGGCATCAAGCAGATGCCTTCATTGTGCCACTAGCGGTAAGGCAAGTCTGCCAAATGCGGTATACTATTGGGCCCGGAGGGCTTTGAGGGTAAGTTCGGTGCGAGAGCGCGCGTAGGTGCAGTGTTCGCAGGGACCGCCCATTATGCTGTCGCCCATTGGCGGCATGACGTCATTGTCCATGCAGGCTTTCATTTTTTCAAGGGTGGGGCCGATCCAGTCGCTATTGCCGGTGTATGGGATAAGCTTAGTGGTAAATTCGACGCGGTTGTTGAAACCGTCTAAATCCATGCGGCCGTTGGCGTAGACAAAGTAGCCGGTGTCACTGACCGGGTGGCCGTTCTGACGGAGCAACCATTGGTAAACTTCCAGTTGCCGCTTATAGCTGATCTGCCAGTCGCTACTAATACTGACCGGTTTATTTTTAGAGGTAGCCTTGTAATCAACGACGACAAATTCACCGTTCGGCTTGACCCAGATGTCATCTACTCCACCGAAGACATGTAGATTAGTTGTGGGATGGACATGAATAATGCCCTTAAAAGTGTCGCGCCAATCATCAAGCTGAGCGTGTTGGAGTGGTAGGATGTCCAGTTCATATTCTTCCATGATCGGGTGGCGCGTGGTGGCCGCGCGGTGAACATCGAACTCTTTCTTGAAAAGTTCGTCGATGGTCTTATTAATATTGAAAGGCGGGCTACTGGGCCGGGTAATTTTATGACGGACGTCGAGCCAGAAGCAACGCGGACACTGCATGAACAGCTCGATCTTGCTGCGCGACACCTTGAATGGTGCTACCTGCCCCGGCTTATAAGGCAAGCTTCGTTCCCTCCAGTAATTTCCCATATAGTACTTTATTTTACACTAAAAAAGCCGCCTATTCGGACGGCTTTTTCGGATTAATTAACTTATTAATTGATCTGGTAGTCAGATGGAGCGTCTGGATAATCAGGATACATGCCACGCATGTCATCTTGCGGTAATTGAATTTGGGTTGAATCACCATTAAGAGTATCGTCAAGACGCTGATTACCCTGCTGAGCTGCAAATACGCCAACTGCGACCATGACGATGAATGCCACAACTGTCAGAACAAACCCAACGACTTGGATGATCAAGAAAGCTTTGACAACGCCACGTAAGTCCGTTGACCAGCGCTCATAACCATCTAAAGGCTGATCATTGTTTTTAGCACGGGTCTTGCCAAAAGCGATTAGACCGACGTCTATCAAGTACCAAATACCCAATCCACCCAATGTAATTAGTTTAAGGATTGCTGTGCCCGGTTTACGTAGGTAAAAGCGGTCGAGGCCTAATGACCCACCAAAGACCGATAAGGCTAAAGCTACTAAATAATTTTTGTTATCACCCACTACTGTCGTTCCATCCATGTTGAGCTCCTTTAGTTATATTCTAACCATAGCAATAACTACAAGCATGTCAATTAATAATTCTAACTATTTCTTAAGCTTCAGAACGGCCAGTGTTTCAATGTGGGGCGTCCGTGGGAAAAAGTTATACACCGCAAAGTCAATGACTTCGTAGCTATCTTGTAAGCGTGCCAGATCGCGAGCCTGAGTAGCCGGATTACAACTAACGTAAATAATGAGCGGTGGCTTCACTTCTATTATTTTGTCAGTGACGACTTGATGCAGCCCAGCCCGCGGTGGATCGAAAATAATTGGCCGGTCGCTTTTTATGTAATCCAGGGCTTTTTCGGCTAGGGTCTGGATGATTTGGATGTTTAAGTCCGGGCGGCTTTCGGCGTTCATTGAAGCCATAGCCGTGGCGGCGGCGTCGAGCTCGATAATATCGACAGATCGCTCAGCGACTGATAGTCCAATCGACCCTACCCCACCATACATATCGGTTAGCTCTGTTGCTTCACCGAGCGTAGTCTTAATTTTTTGTAAAGCCAGCTCAAAAACCGGTAGATTAACCTGGAAAAAAGCCGTAACATCATAGTGGAATGGCCGTTCCATCAATGTGTCAGTCAGGGCGATCGTGCCACGGGTGGTAATAAGTTCGGTGGCTACCGAAGCTGGACTCTTTGGGTTGGAGTGATAAACCACCATGCCTTTCAAGCCGGCTGGTAATGGCATATGTGGAAACTTCTTCGGCTTGACGAATAAAGCGGCAACTGCCTCGCCGTTTTGATTAGCCCGGACCATGACGGTCTTAAGAAAACTAGCCCGGACATTCAGTCGACGTAGTTCGTGTAGTACTGCTTGCGCTGCAGCATCAACTGCTGGTAAAGCCAGTGCGCTGCCTTCGACAATTTCTTTGCCGTGACTACCGCGGCGGTGTAACGCCAGATGCAGGCCATCGTCGTCGCCCCAGAAGCTATACTCCATTTTATTGCGGTAATGCCATTCATCACCGTCGGTTTCGGCCGGGCCGAATGCTGGGACCACTACTCTTTCGTGCTCAAACAACTCACGGACAATATCGGACTTAGCTTGGTTTTCGACCTGCCAGTTCATAATTTGCCACGGCGAAGTCGCTAAGTAGTTGGCGTCCTTCGGTTCAATCCGGTCTTTGGAAGCGGTGACAATTTCTTCGGCGACGGCTTCGGCATAGCTGCGCTTTTGTTTGATCAGGCGGACTTTGACGGTTTCGCCTGGCAGCGCATTCCAAACGAACACTTTGCGGCCATCTGGTAATTCAGCAAGGCCCTGTCCGCCATGGACTAGTTTTTCAATTGTAACGGTAAATAGTTCTGTAAGTTCTTTCGACATATCCTTACAGTATACCGGTTAACCAGGTAATTTAAGGATTTCGCCGACCGAAAAAATAAGGGCTTCTGGATCGGCTTGTTTGAGCCGCTTTAAATTGTTGTAACCCCAGGTTACCGAGGCGGCTTTGATACCCGTCTTATGAGCGGCAACCGTATCATGGGCTTCATCGCCGATATACCAACAATCGTCCGGCTTGAGCCGATGTTGGACAAGCAATCGACGTAGCGTTGGCGCTTTACCGAAAACACTGGCACTTCCGACAACATCATCGAAATATTCTTCAATACCATGCGCTTTTAAGAATGGCATGATATTTTGGCGCAGATTGACACTAACTAAAAACAAACGATGACCGTCATTATGAAGCTGTGCTAATACTTCTGGCAGATCTTCGAATGTCTTAATGCGTGCTAATGCCCGACCCATTTGTTTACGACCCCTGAAGAATAAGAACGGCAGGTGCCATGGCTTGGCACCAAGTTGTGTTGCCATTTGGCGCATCGATAGACCGCGATATTCGCCGTGATGCTGTCGGACCCGGCTATCTTCGCCTTGAATTTCGCGGGCTAAGTAGTCTAAGACATATTCAAAGCTATCCGCAATCGTGCCGTCAAAATCAAAGATTAGATTGGCCATTTAGTTAATTATAGTCTGATCGTCGTACCGTTCGAGACCACGGGCCGATTGCAAATCAGTATTATAGAATTTGAAACATTGTCGGCCACTACCGCTATTAGTAAAGTCGTACGTCGAAACATAACTATCGCTGTTGCCACTACGACTACTGTAGCTACGTCCGGATGATGAGCGGTCAAAATCAGCGCAGATTTGGTATTGGCTGTCGCTCGTTTTATTGTAACTGATGGCTTTATCGTTAAAACCAGCTTGGCTCAAACTGTCAGGTAATGCATTGTTATCAGTCGTATACTCATGAACTTTCTCAACCGCCGAGACCAAAGTCTCGCGGGTAGCACTGTCCTGACCGAGCGTTGACCGGACCACCAGCATGACAACTGCGAAAGCCGCAATAAGTAAGGCCGACCCAACCGGCAGCAACCAAAGCAGCTGACGCCGGAATTTAAGCGATAGCTTGCTGAAGTTGGCAACAGTATAAGTAATGACAACAAAGCCGTTTAGCAGCACAGTCGCAACATTGAAGAGCGTAATGCTTGGCAAGAAGCCGACCGATAAAATCATGGTTACGATCAACGAAATCAGCGCGCCGATGAAGCCGACACTGTGTAGAACAATCGTAATGATTGACCACACTTTGCCCGTCAATAATCCGGGCTGAGCGGCCTGACGTTTGAGGTAGCGAATGTAGAAGATCAAGAACGGCACAAAAGCGACGATTTCGACAACCAGGAAGATCTTGAACAAACTGTTAAAGCCTGTTCCGCCATCGCCATAACCACTTAAAATTGACGTCAACGCGCCAGCAACAACCCCGAACATAATAGTGCTGGTGAGCGTAAAGACCCATAACAAGACGTGTTGTAAAGCGGCCTCTAAATGGCTGATGCTTGGACGCTCATCCGTTTTAACGGCGGCAACTGGCGATAGCTGCGGTTCGGTAGATTCTGACGTCGGCGTAGTATTAGCGGTTGGAACGGCGAGACCGTTCAGTCCAGCTACGATTTGATTATCGTTCCATCCCTGGTCTTTTAGTAAACTTGTAATTTGTTCGTCGCTCAGATTTTTGGCGCGAGCTTGTTCGATAAATTTTTGTAATTCGTTGTTCATATTAAACTCAGTTTAGCATAGCTGTATCAGGACTTAAGTGGTTCATATGGGATATGGCAAGCACCCCGACCAGTTTTTTCGGTAAACTTTTGATGGTAATCTTCGGCCGGATAAAACGTATCGGCTGGTACGATTTGTGTGACAATTGGATCTTGCCAATTAGCCTGTGACTCAGCTAGAATTTTTTCGGCCGTTTCTTTCTGAGACTCACTGGTATAAAAAATTGCGCTACGGTAATTATCACCAACATCGGGACCTTGGCGATTAAGCTGTGTCGGATTATGTAGACGGAAGAAATGTTTCGTAAGCGTTTCGAATGATACCTGGACCGGATCAAATTCAACGAGAACTGCTTCGGCATGTCCAGTAGTGTGAGAGCAGACCGATTCATATGTCGGGTTATTAGTCGTTCCGCCAATGTAACCGACTTCACTGTTTTGCACTCCTGGAATCTGATCAAAATAGTACTGGACGCCCCAGAAACAACCGGCCGCGTAAATAGCTTGTTCCATTACTGCTCTACCTTTACATCATGATAAAACGCGATGTAGCCGCTAAAATCTTGTTTGACTCTTTCAATAGCGGATGGTAATGGTTCAGGATAACTCCAGGCATTGTCTGGACTCCAATTGTCATCTTGACCGACATCAAAATATTGGCATACGCCCTTCCAAGGACAGGTATATGGCGTATCACTATTTCTTAAAAAATCAGCCTTTACTTTGTTTGGTGGAAAATACCAGTTTTGTTCTAAGTAAATAAGTTCTTCGCGGTCGGCTTCAGCAATAATTTGGTCGTTCCAGATAGCTTTCATACTAATCCCCTCTCGTTTATTAACGTTAATTATAGTGATGGTTTACTGCAACTACTGTGGAATTTCCCTCACATAATGAATAAAACACTGGTCGCTAAAGACTTGCTTTACCGTCAGTAGCACAGTGTAGGCACTGCTTATGCCGAAACGTGTCTTTGGCGGCCAGTGTTTTATTCATTCTTATTCTGTGCGTAGTGCTACGATTGGATTTAATTTAGCGGCCTTGCGGGCTGGCAATAAACCGGCAATCGTCGTCACAGCCATCAAGAACAAAATAAGGAGTCCGATCTGGCGGTAATCGAAGATCAGTAAACTACTGTCTCCAAAATTAATCGCATTGCTGATTGTCGGATTGAGCAGTGTGCCGGCTACGACTGCTCCTACCGCACCGAGAACGGCTCCCAGGAAACCGATCCAGGTAGCTTCTAAAACGAATAAGCGGCTGACGCCAGCACGTGACATACCAAGCGCTTTCATAAGGCCAATCTCACGGGTACGTTCCAGCACACTGATGTACTGCGTGTTAACGACGCCGAAGAATGATGCGACTAAGGTAATCGCACCGAAGACCAAAATAATGATTTGGAGTACATCGATCACCTGTCCGATAAGCTGCTGTGTATCAGCTACCGTTTGCGCACCGTAGCCGGCCCGTTCTAAAGCCTGCTTCGTGCTATTTATGCTCGCCTCATCGCTGCCGCCAGCAGCTCGCACCGTTGCAGTGGTTAAACGCAACTGGTCATTGTTCGCATTAAGATAGAGAGCTCGAGCAGCATCAGCTGATACGAATAGACTGTCTCCGGTCGTTACTAAATTGGTCACCGGTTTTTGAATAACACCTCTGATCGTAAAAGTTCGTTCGGTGGCATTGTTTAATACGATCGTCAGTTGTTGGCCGATAGCGGCAGTAGCCGAATCATAGCCTAGCGGCTGGATGTAACTTTCGGGCACTAAGATGTCGGAATCGCTGAGGTTAGCAGTAATTGAACCAGCTGCTAATGTCTGTGTTAAATTGGGATTGTAGCTGGCGATCGTACCCGTATAACGAACCGATGGATCATCCACCCGATTAACGTAACGCAGCGTCTGTTGATAATCGACAAACACATCAGAAACTTCCGGCAAGGCCGCAATCTTGTCTAAATCAGCTTGGTTGAGTGTACTAACGGTAAAACCATTGCCAAACGTCGTCTGTGATTCATCATAAGCTTTTGGTTGACTGCTGAAGCCACCGTCGGTACCAAGTAGACTTTTATCTTTGACGACGACCAGCGATTGGGGGTCAAAGTTATCGCTGACTAACCGGTCAGTATAGTCACGTGCTCCATTAGCAGCTGCCAGCGTCAGCGTGAGCGTGAAGCCGCCGACCGCTAAGGCTAAAGCCGTCAATAAAGTACGGATTTTAGCATTAGCTAACGAACGCAAGGATCGAACGATGCTATCACCTAATTTCATAGGAGCTTTCCGTCTTTTAGTTGTATCTGAATATCGCAGCGGGCCGCCAAATCGGCGTCATGAGTGACGATAACTAGCGCCGTGCCTAGATCTTTATGCAAATCGAATAGCAAACTGATAATTTTTTCGCCGGTTGCACTATCTAAGTTACCGGTTGGTTCGTCGGCCAATAGCAGTCGTGGCTTTGAAACGATTGCCCGGGCAATCGCCAAACGCTGCTTTTGACCACCGGACAGGTTCTTGGCTTTAGTACGTTTCTTGTCGGCTAAATCGACCTGCTCGAGTGCAGCTTCAATCAACGCTTTGCGTTTGCGACGGCGTAAACGGCTGATCTCAAGGGGCAGGCCGACATTTTGGTAGCAGGTCTGATTCCCTTCTATGAAAAAAGACTGGAATACGAAGCCTAACTTATGGGAGCGGAAGCGGTCCATTTTGCGGCGCTTTAGCTTCGTAATATCTTCGTCGTCGACCATAATCGTGCCACTCGTTGGCTGATCAAGGCCACCAAGAATATGCATCAGCGTTGATTTACCAGAGCCTGATTTGCCGATGATAGCAGCCGTTTTACCGTTAGGAATGTTGAAGCTGACGTCGTCCAAGGCTACGAAGCGGTTATTACGACGGCCATAAGTCTTGCTGATATTGCTTACGGTTATCATGAGGATATAATAGCACTATTCAGCGTTGCCGCTACGGCCAGTTTTGTTCTGAAGTTCTTCGATTTTGGCCGAAGCTTCGGCTTTGGTCAGATCTTTTGGCGCGTCTTCACCGGCTTCGCGGGCGAGCGTCTCAAGGTACGAAGCCTGCGGGCCGGTCATTGGTTCTTCACCGGTGGTCCAATCGTTAAGATCTTTGGTGCGGTCGTCACTTGGGTTGTCAGATGCTGGATTGCTGTTAGTGTCTGCCATCGTGTTTCTCCTCGGTTAGTTTTATACTTAAAGCTTACGGGGCAAGATTGAAACTGTCTGTGAAATAGTTAGCTTCTAGCAGCTTTAAGGGCCCGCGCCATCCATATCAGCTCGTCATAGGCTGTCTGAAGGCGCTTCTCGTATTCAGTTTGATGTTCGGTTTGTAGCTGGCCCCGTTCATCGAACGTATTCTGGACTTGCGGAAAATAAACATCGTCAAAGGTAGCGACCAGCCCCATTTCGCGGACGACACTAACAAGCGCCTCGACGGCGCGTATACCACCCCATGGACCGCTGCTGACGCCAGCGAAAGCAACCGGCTTATGGATATAGAGCTGCAGTTCGCTATCAAGCATACGCTTGAGTGAGCCCGGAAAACTATGATTGTACTCAGGAGAGACGATAAAAAAGGCGTCGGCCTGTTCGACAATAGATGTATAACGAGCGTCTTTCCCTTCTGGATCGTTGCCATCACCGGCAAAATTAAAGCCGGCTGGATCAGCGAACAAAATCGTGATGCCCGGCAACTGACGACCGAAGTCAGCGATAAAACGAGCGGCATGAATCGATTGACGTTGGGCACGGGTGGTGCCGGCTAGGACTGCGATAGTTAGAGGTTGGTCGTTCATACATTTCTCCTTACGTTTGTCAGTTCGGTTTCAGCAAAGCTCGCTACTATGATCGTCATGGATGTGGATAAATTACTTGCGATTGGGGCCGGTGTACTTATTACGGTTGGTGCGCTCGGTATTGGCGCTTTTACTGCCCTACAGGACATTGATGTGCGTCAATCAGTCGAAGGCTGGGCGAACGATAACGGCCTTACGCCAATCGTTCAGATCATTGAAATACTGACCAATTAGATACGGCGATGACTTTTACGCTCATCAAGGTACGCGCCGGCAATTGCCCCGACAACTGAACCGAATACGATGCCTATACCGGCACCAAGTACGAAATTGTTACCAAGTAATATACCTAATATGAAACCGATAGCGACGCCGATTGGAATACCAATAACGGCGCCTTGTGCAGTGTGACGATAGTCGTCATGTTGTGATTGTTTTGCCATAAGTCGCTATTATAATGATCTGGGCTGAATAAACCATTAGAAATATTACGGACAGCCTTACTCTAGGTCAGCAATTTGGGTATGGTTGAGGCCGAAGTAATGGGCGATCTCGTGCCAAAGGGTGTGACGGATTTCTTGCTGTATGGCTTCCCGGCTTGGGCCGGCGGTTTGGATGATCGGTAATTTAAAGATGGTGATCCGGTCCGGGTAGATCGGCTGCATACCGTTTCGGTGGCTTAGTGGCACACCCTCGTAAAGGCCAAGTAGGGTTTCGCCGTGGCGTAAACCGTTCTGCTGACGTTGCTCAGGCGTCGGTTCGTCTTTATAGAGAATGGCGACGTTTTTGAGTGCGTCCATGTGTTCGGCTGGCAAGCTGGCCAAGGCATTGTTGATAGCGGTTTCAAATTCCTGATCGGTCATAGGTTTATTGTAAGCGGTGTCCTAAGGTATGTTGTTGTAGCCAGTCAGCAATTTCGGTAACAGGTGGATGATCGAGGACGATGTGCCGGGTAAATGCTTCGGCTTCGTCAACGGTAAAGGATACAACTTGTTCATAACGTGCCAAATATAAAGCAGCAGCTGCTAAGGCCGTCCGTTTGTTGCCGTCCTTAAAAACGACCCGATTAATAATGGCGTCGACCAATGCAGCGGCTTTTTCAAAGGTTGTTTGATACATCTCTTCGCCGAAGGCACTGCGAAACGGCCGGGCAATCGCCGCTTTCGTGAGCTGCGGATCGCGCTGGCCCCACGGGTCACCCTTGCCCACCATGATTTGGCTGTGCAAATAATTAAGGATGACATAATCTTCGGCCGTGTTGGTTCCAAACATACACTAATAGTATAGAAGAAGTGGCTGAGGCCGGGCTGCGAATAAATTAACGTTAAACGACTAAATCGACTTTGGCTTTTTTAAACGCACTGATCATACGACGGCGGTACTCGCCGGCAACTTCCCATTGGCAGGCTGGCTGGACTCGGCCGAGCGCTCTGACCTTAATGCCCGGCGCTTCAATCGCGTCAACCCGTAGAAAGGCGATCTGACGGACGACTTTTTTGTGCCATTCTTCGTCTTTATACAGCTCAAGGCCGACATCATTGACCACTTGTTGAACTTTAGCCATATCGCTATCAATTGCCACATAAAAGTCGACGACGACAGCTGACTGTTTGAAGGTTCGGTTGAGGATAACGGCGGCTTCGCCGTTGCGAATGATATTGAGTGTACCGTCCAGATCGCGCAGCTTAGTAATGCGCAGGCTAAACTCTTCGACTACGCCCGAGGCACCGTCACCGGTCGCACCACCTTTTAAACTGACGACGTCGCCGACGCGGTACTGGTTTTCGGTCAGAATAAAAATACCAGCCAGAATATCGCGGATAGCTTGCTGGGCGCCAAAACCAATCACCACCGTAAAGACGCCGGCCGTTGTTAGTAGCGCCTGAAAATTAACGCCGAGCAGTGACAAAATCGTAATGACCGCGACGATCCATAAGATGGCGCTGGTAGCCGTTCGGAAAATCGAAATGATCGTGTCTTCCCGTTTACGTTCGTCGGTTTTGTTTTCGTATCGATATGGCCAAACCAGTCGGCGAACAAGTCGTTCGACGACTAACCGAACGATGTACTGCAGGATAATGGTCAAGGCAATCGTGAGAGCAATGCGGACAAACGTGTTATTAAGGACGTCAGTGGTAACGTAGTTGGAGAAGTTCATGCTTATAGCTTACAGGTAAGAATTGTAACTACAAAATGCTTAATGGAATGCTGAGTAACTTGTCGTCACCGTCCTGCGGGGTGCCGCGGCCGTCACGGTTGCTGGTACCGATGATTAGTCGTTGATCATCGACTAGGATTGAACGCAATCGGCCGTATTCATCAGATAGATGTTTGGTCAGCGTAACCGATGTGGCGCTATTTATTCGAGCCTGGTACAGCGTTTGGCCACGCAAACCGGCAAAGTATAGGCTGCCATTCGCATAGGCGAGGCCAGCCGGAGCCCACGTGTCATTGGCGCCTGATTGCGCGACGGGTGCTATTAAACCGTTACGGGTCTGGTCGCCCCGAATGAGCGGCCAGCCATAATTACCGCCCTTTTGTATCTGATTAAGCTCGTCATAACCGGTTTCACTGCCACTCGGGCCATGCTCGGTCGACCAAAGCCGCCCTTGATCGTCCCAAGCTAAACCCTGAGGGTTACGGTGGCCATAACTCCAGACCGGATTATTAAATGGGTTGTCAGCCGGCACGCTGCCGTCATCGTTGAGGCGCAGAATTTTGCCGTTCAAACGGCTGGTATTTTGGGCGTCGTTGGGAGCATTGGCATCACCGGTCGTAATGTACAACTTGTTGTCAGGTCCGAATTTGATCTCGCCACCATTATGAGTTTGAGCAGCCGGGATGTCTTGAATAATCGTGTCCTTATCTGAAAGCTGATCATCTTGTAATCGATAACGTTCCACGACGTTGGTTTGATTATCGGTCGTTTTGTAAATGTACACGTACGGTTGGTTGGTAAAATCCGGGTGGAGCGTTAAGCCAAGTAACCCGCCCTCACCTTGCTCAACGACGTCAGCTATTGTAAACGACTGGCCGTTCGCGCCAATCGTTCGGACGGTACCACTGCGCTCACTGGTAATAAATTGACCGCCTGGGCGCTTGCCGATCGCCCACGGCGTATCGAGATTACCGGCGATAGTAGTTACCGTCGACAATTGCGCCTCATTCAGCCGTTGCTCTGCTACCGGCGCTGGCTGTTGGTTGCTCTGTCGATATATAACATACGTTACCGCAGCGGCGGCGAGTAATAAACCAATGATTATATAGCCGGAACGTTTCATAAATTCAATGTACCAAACGTTCCCTGGTAGTGATGTGACTTTTCTAGCTTTTGCGTCGTTCCTGATTCAGAGCAAAGCTAACGAGCAGCAACATAATCAGGTTGAACACAAAACTGCCCAAGGCCGTGAACTCAACGCGAGAAAAATAGAAGAATTCAGTGATGAACAAATTTATCCAGATCGAATAGCGGAACCAATTGAGGCCTTGAATACGCGATTTTAATAGTAAAATAGCTCCGACCAAAGCCGTAACGGCGGCGACTGAAGCCGATATCAATTGTCCGATAACTAAGATCCTACCGTAATCAAGCGGCCCGGCCAAAACGACACGGCCATTGGTAATATCACTGACAAGTGCGAAAACTAAAGCAGCCATAAATAAAACAGCTTCAATGACAAAAAAGGCTTGGACAAACCGGCTACTGTTCCGCCGCGCCCATAAACGATGGTAGGATATACCAAGCCATCGGTAAGCTCGTTCAAAGCGACTTGGTTGGTTCGGCCTGACTACCGTTACGGCAGCTGTTAATTCGCGGAGATGTTTTGTCAGAGCATCGTGCTGTTTGGCTTGATCTAATAGATCAAGCACCCGCCGCTTTTCGAAGCGGTCCATATCACGCACCACCGCTTCTTCCAGTTGATTCAACGCATTTAACTGAGCCGTCTGATTGTCCAGTTTGCTCTGCCGACTAAGCCAGACAATCGCTAAGTACATCAGCACGAAGATAGCATAAATAATGCCAATTGCTGGACGAAAAAAGTAATCATTGTCTTTGGTGAGAAACTTACCGACTTCATCAATAAAAATACCAAACCCAGCACCACCAGCAATGGCTGCTAGTAACTGCAAACGACGGCCCATATATGCCAGCAATAAGATAAGCGCCGTCATCATGAGTAGCCCACCCCACAGCATATGAGCGATGTGCAAACTATCGCCACCAATCTGCGGATAATTAGTCAGGTGTAAATAATAGCGAATGCTGATAACGGCGGTGATGGCCGAAATGATAAAGGCATTGAGCTGACGACGGGACTGGACATTGCGGATAAAAATTCGTTTTAAATTCATTATCTTAAAGTATAGTTTATTTGACAGCATTTACAAAAAGTATTGTAATTTGATCAAACTTATGTGAAAATAATGGCTGCTTTGTTGAGCCTATTGCTCCAAAGTTCTTTGACAAGCAAACAGTTTTAATCGTACTGAGATATTAGTCGGTTTGCACCGTCTGATACCTCGGTACGAGTATCGTACTTTGGGGGAACGCACCATCGCTTCACCGCAACCCTGTTCGACACACCTATCGAATAGGCCGCCTCACCAAGGAGTCAACCTCATGTCCGTGTCATCCCTGTTCAAGCGGATCGTCATCACCGGCGCCGCCACCCTGGCGCCGCTGAGCGTCATCCCGGCACCCGTCGTCGCCGTCGGCGCCACCGCTGCCGCTTCGGCGATCGTCGTGGCCGCTCCGGTCGTCGGCTCGTCGCCCAACGCCCAGGCCCAGGCCCGTCCCGTGCTCGACCCGCCGCTCCAGTGCAGCCCGCCCTACGTCCGGTACGGCAACCGCTGCATCAAGTGGGTCGGCTACAAGATCTGAGCCACTCCTGCTGCCGGCCGGCGCCCCTCCCATCTTGGGGTGCCGGCCGCGCGGCTCGGAAGATGACGTGTATCGGATAAACTTCTTTGGCAACCATCGTGGCCACCCCCTAATCCCGATAAAACTGTTTGCTGTCTCTTCCTATGTTTATAAGTTGAATTGACAATACTTCATAAAAGTATTGAACTAATCCTTTTTGTATGAGATACTTAGCTATCTTTTGTTGAGCTTTTATGTTCCAGAAGTACTTTGACAAGCAAACAGTAGCTTCTGAGTAACCAGTTCACGACTTTGTCGTGTGTTGGTATCCTCAGAAGTTTGAGGATAGTACCGTCCGAGACCCGTCAGGGTCATTGATCTGATCAGTATCTCTGGTCAGAAGGGAAACAGCATGTCCATCTCCACCCTCACCCGTCGGCCCAAGCTGCGTCAGCGTCTCGGCGTCGTCGGCATCGGTGCCGTCGCGGCCATCGCCATCGGCGCCGGTCCGGCCCAGGCGGCCACCTTCACGGACTCGTTCTGCGGGAAGCAGTACCCGCCGAGCGGCGTCACCAAGGTGCTGACCGGGCACAACGGCCTGCTCAACATCCTGACCAGCAAGACCGCCGGCTACAGGCAGATCGTGACCTTCACCACCGACCGCAACGGCAACGTGACCAACATCACCAACCCCCAGCCGGCCAAGGGCACCTGTCCCGGCCAGGGCTGATCTGCATCACCCACCTGCCGACGGCCGGTGTCTCCCAGCACGGGGATACCGGCCGTTCGGCTGGGAGAAGACATCATCAAACAGATGTTTGATGATCGTCATGGCTCCCGCCGTGGTCTTCCTCAAAAATCTGTTTGCTTGTCTATTCCCAGCATTATTTAAAAACACCCGAGTCATATCGGGTGTTTTTAGTTGAACAATCTTCAACCATACTTTTGACAATAATCATCAGGTATAAAAACTTTTTTAGTTTTATGATCAATGTGTCCTAAAGCACTTTAATTAAGTGCTATTCTGCCTTTATGTATAGTTAGGCAGCCTTCAGAAACAATTCCAGGCTTTCGTCAGTAATCTTCCATTCTTGTAACATAGGCTCGGTTACTTCGCATTGACGCTCGAGAGCGGCAATACCGATCATAGCAACCGTTAAGCCAAACTTCGTTTGATTTGGGTCACTTGTAATATTATGGCCATTACTTTGGACAAACTTAAAAACCTCAAGGTTGTTAGCCGTGAAGTCGCCATGACGATCTACTAAATCTTCTGACAATAAGTTTGCCTGCTCGATATCGTCATATGGAACAAAAAATACAGATGGAATATAGCGCCGAATGGCTTCGTGACCTAATCGCGCAAATCGCAACGCCCGCCCTGTTATCGTCTGATCTTCGATGACTAAATTAGGATCATTGACATAGGTATACTCATGATTTTTGTGTCGATAAGCTTGAGTTATTCGATTGGCAAAATGTAACTCAGTCCGGCTCAACGGCGGCGTGTTGACACGAAGACCATCACCCCGCCCCATTCTAATGCGTACAGCACTTGAGACTTCATCGAAGTTTTCGTACATGATTTTGTTCAGTGGTTCGTATAAACGGGGGCGTAGCACAGTATAAACTTCCTTATATTTGTACTGTACCACTTACTAAAACTTTGGCAATAAGCTACACAATGTGGTGACCGGCTCGGGCTGTCGCTTCGTACTTCGGTTGTTTCAAATCAAGGAACTTAATGATGCCGTTCGGCGTTAAATCATAGCCTTCGACCACTTCTTGAACACCATTAATCGTGACCGTGGCTTCCAGTGGCTCAGCATAGCCGATAGCGTAGGCTAAATGACAAAAGACTTCTTTGGCCTGGCGGGCCTTGAGATAATCGACGGCGATACGGCGGGCCATATAAGCGGCCGAACGGTCAACCTTCGACGGATCCTTACCGCTGAAAGCACCACCACCGAGCGGCACGCGCGGGCCATAGTTATCAACCGCCAGTTTGCGACCAGTCAGGCCGGTGTCGGCGTCAAAGCCGCCCTGCTCCCAGTCGCCAGCTGGATTAATGTGCAGAGCTTCCGGCGTGCCCAGGTTTTCGTTCTTTAGCCAAGCTTCGACGGCCGCCTTTAGTTCGGCTTGAGGTGCGTTTTGGAAGCTGGCGACAACGCTGACAATTTCGTCGTTCTTTAAGGTGACTTGGGTCTTGCCGTCAAACGGCCATTTTTTATATAGCTCGATGTTTAAGCTGCGGGCCAGGACGTATTCCAGCGGTAAGTATTCAGGCGTTTCGCTCGTGGCATAACCGATCATAATGCCTTGGTCGCCAGCACCACCGGTATCGACGCCGTTAGCAATTTCCGGCGACTGCTTCACAATCTTTACTTCAATATCTAAGTCTGGGCCGGCGATCCGTTCAACAATTGGCAAGACATCGACGTGACCATTCGAAGTCACCTCACCAATGACCAGCACTTTGCCATGCCCGCCAACCGTCTCGACGGCAACCCGCGAGTTTTTATCCTGGCTCAAATATGCGTCGAGGATGGCGTCACTGATCTGATCACACAGTTTGTCCGGGTGACCCGGGCTTACGAACTCGGCCGTTTTGAAATTTGACATAAAAAATCTCCTTTCGTATCGTGCCCACGTGAGCGCGGAAAGGAGTATGCATACGCAATCATCTTTCCCGCACAGCGGGCTAGAGGGAGCACCGTTCCATGACTGGAGGTTGCCGGCAGGTCGACGAGCTAGTTCTCTCGCTGCACTCTTGATACTTGTTATGTTAAATGAACACTAAAATTGTAGCACGACTAATCGATACCGGCAAAAATACGAGCCATGACAAGCTGATTATGCTGGCGCTCGGCCGCTGCTAAACCGATCAACGCGCATTGGCCGGCGATTGCTACGACTGGTTTATCTGCGAGCAACACTTGATCGGTCTCAACTTGATCGGCCACCAATGGATGGTGCTGATCAAATATAGGCTGTTCTGTTAATAACTCTTCAACATATGCCTTGATCGTTGTGTCGCACACCATAGTTGGCGAAATTAATTGACCGATTTGGCCTTTGTGCAAAATCGTGTCGAACATTTTAGCGTATCGGGTCGCTTTAAGAGCTGCTTTATTTACTTCGCCAGACGGTTCAAGCGTTAAGCGCTGTGCTAAAACGGTGGCAAACAACAATTCATTTTGTTCCATGGGAATACTCGCGAAATTTTGACCGGTCTGCACGGCCGCGCATTCACTAATGTAGCCTGACAATGTGTCGGCATGATCTGCTAAACGAAGGTTAAGATGAGTCGGGGCTTCAAACCGTGGACTATCGATGAGATGGTTCATATAGTTAAGTTTAACAGAGCCACGTACTATATGTTCGGTTTGCCCGTTATGCTTATGTTTGTCATACTGTATAGATATGGATCACGCGATTTTCACCGAGCTCAGCCTGGCCCTAGTGATCGCCGCCGCCGTCTCACTCATTATGCGCTTGTTCAAGCAGCCGCTGATCATCGGTTATATCTTGTCGGGGATCATTGTCGGCCCGTCGTTTCTCGGCATCATTAATAGTCATGAGGCATTTGAGTCGTTTAGTCAGCTTGGCATTGCCCTGCTGTTGTTTGTGGTTGGCCTTGGGCTTAACGTCGCGGTCGTCAAAAACACCGGTAAGCCAGTACTTGTTGGGTTCTTGACCGTTACGATCGGGCTTGGTGCGGCCGGCCTTGTCGCCAGTCATTTACTCGGATTTAGTACTGCTGAAGCGGTTATCACAGCCGCCGCCCTGTGCTTTAGTAGCACGATTATCGTCATCAAGACGCTGACTGATAAGAAAGAACAAGGTCGCTTATACGCCCAGATCTCGATTGGTATCTTACTTGTTGAAGACGTGCTCGCGACCGTAGCGTTGATTGGCGTCGTAGCCGCCACCGGCGACGGCACAACTGGTGGCGACTTCTTATGGCTGGCTATTAAAGGTGTGTTATTCGCACTATTGCTTGGTTTTGTCGGCGCTTACATTATGCCGCGGCTTAGCCGGTTATTTGCGGCCAGTCAGGAATTCTTGTTCGTCTTTAGTTTGGCCTGGGCGTTCGGCGTCGCTTCACTGGCCTACAAGCTTGGTTTTTCAGCCGAAGTTGGCGCGCTGTTTGCCGGGGTCGCTTTGGCGTCGCTTCCCTATGCCATTGAGATGGCTAACCGGCTTAAGCCACTGCGTGATTTCTTTTTAGTCCTCTTCTTCATTAGTTTAGGCGAACGGTTGCAGCTCAGCAATTTTGCTAGTGCCATCGGACCTGCTTTGGTCATTTCATTTATTATCATGATTGTTAAACCGGCGCTCATCATGGGTAGCCTTGGCGTACTCGGCTATACCAAACAGACCGGTTTCAAGTCAGCCATTCACCTGACTCAGTTGTCTGAGTTCTCAATTATTCTGGCCGTACTGGCCGTTAATAGTGGCCTGATTCCTGGCCGGCTGATCGACATTATGACCTTGACGGCTATTACGACTATCGCTATCTCGACGTATCTGATGAAGTACGACGACGCCCTGTTCCGCTTACTCAGCCCGGTATTATCTGTTTTCGAGCGCCGCAACGCCACCATCGATGGGGACAAAAAGGCCGGCCATGAGTATGAGATGGTGCTGTTCGGCTATCATAAAGGCGGCCACGAATTCGTGAAGACCTTCCGTGACATGAAAGGCCGCTACGTGGTCGTCGACTACGATCCATCAGTCATCGACACGCTAGAGCGTCAGCACATCCACCATATTTACGGCGACGCCACCGACGCTGAGTTACTTGAAGAAATCGATTTGCATCACGCTAAGATGGTCGTCAGCACGATCGGCGACTACGAAGCCAACAAAATTATCCTTAGCGAAGTTCTCAAGCAGAATCCACATGCCGTTTATATCTGTCACTCCAATACGTTCGATCAGGCTGCCCTGCTTTATAAGCATGGTGCGTCTTACGTTATTCTACCGCACTACATCGGTTCGCAGCATATGACCCAGTTCATCCGCGATAATGGTAGCAACAAGAAAGCGTTCGAGCGGTATCGGCGGCAGCACGTGGTGACGCTCGGTAATGCGGCCTTGAGATAGTTAGTTATCGTAACAAAAAATTATAATGTTTTTAATAAGCATAGCGTTATTTGCGATTATTCTTACTGCTACTAGGTGAATTAAAACATATATTTAAGGTACATTAACGGAGGGTACGCTATGGGATTTATGGACAATATGAAAAGCAAAATGCACGGTATGATGGAAAGTCCGGAGCAGCGCGCCAAGCTCGAGCAAATGGCCCGCGATAAAGGTATCAGTATCGATGCTGCTCGCGAGCACATGCGCAAAATGGGTCGCCGCGGCTAAGAATAAATTTTTTCAATACAGTAAAAGACCGCTTTAATTGAAGTGGTCTTTTAGTGTATTAGGCGGCTAAGCTATCTGGTTGAACCCTTAGACTAAAGGCATTAGCCGTAATTTTTTCAATGTCTGATTGATCCAACTCGTCCGGCAAAACAGTAACGGTCACATCGAACGGACCTTCGTACTCGGTTGGCATAAAGTTCAATATAGTATCTTCAGCAACGGACCGGGCATCATCTATGTCTTGAAGCGAAATGTCAGCGACGATCATACCATCGTAGCTGATGTCTGAGCTCTGCTCTAAAGCGGTTGTAGCAATTGCTCGACGTAAATATTGGTACGCTTTAGCAGGGTCGGACTGAGCTAACTCGTAAACACTGGCACCAAGATACCGACAAGCCTCTTCATTAATGCGGAAAAGATAATCGGACGTTACAAGTAGTTCGTGGTCACCGCTGGAGCGGCGCTTAAAGCTGATGGTGTCACCCATACTATGAGTTATACGCTTATGCTTTAAAAAGTCAAAACTTGGCGTCTGGGTATAGCTCGCGGGTCGTCTGATCGTATTCTAATCGAAGCTGTGGGAACGGGACGCCTTCCCTAGCCGTGACCCCTTCGAAGATCCAGAAGACACGCTCTGAGAAGCCGAGGCCGCAGGCTGGCGGCATGCCGTACTCCAGCATTTCGACGAAGTCGATGTCGAGCATCATGGCTTCGTCGTCGCCGGCGTCACGCATTTGTTGCTGCTCGACGAAGCGAGCTAATTGCTCCTGCGGGTCATTTAGTTCGGAGAAGCCATTGGTCAGTTCGCTACCAGCGACAACTAATTGAAAACGCTGAGTGGTATCGGGACGATCCGGATTAGCTTTAGCCAACGGGCTGACAAATAGCGGCGTATTTACCAGCCAAACTGGGCCGGCTACGTCTTTGCGAATATTCTTCCAGAGCTTGTCGACACCGCGGGCCAGATTATCAGTTTTAGCGACTTCGAGATGATTGTCTTTGAGGGCCTGCTGAACCTGCTCAAGCGTGCAATTAAGCGGGTCGAAGCCGTAGCGCTTTTGGATGGTTTCGGCATAGTCCCAGACCTCCCATTCCCCTTCTAGATTAACCTCAAAATCGCCGAGTTTGAACTGCAGCGTGCCGAATGTTTGCTGCATGATGTGGCGGAACATATCGGTCATGAAGGTCATGCCGTCTTGCCAGTTGGCGTAGGCCCAGTACCATTCCATGGCGACGTGCTCCGGCAAGTGCTCATCGGAGTAGTTTTCGTTGCGAAAGCGCGGGCCGATGTCGTAGACTTTTTCAAAGCCGGCCCCCAGCAGGCGCTTGAGTGGCAGTTCGTGACTGATGCGTAGGTAGAAATCATTGTCGAGGGCATCCATGTGCGTGACGAATGGGTTGGCATCGGCGCCACCGGTGGTGTGCTCAAGGACAGGAATATTAATTTCGGTAAATTGGTGCTGGTTTAGGAAATCGCGGGTGGCTTGCCAGAACTTGCTGCGACGGACAAACCGCTGGCGGACCTCTTCGTTGACGTTCATATCGACATAGCGGCGACGCAAGCGCTCTTCCTTATTGCTAAAGCCATCTTGTTTGGTCGGCATTGGACGAAGTGACTTGCCAAGGAGTTTAATAGCATGAGCTTCGACTGAGATTTCGCTAGTCTGGGTCTTGATGATCGGGCCGGTTACCTGGACGAAATCACCGGCGTCGAGTAGTGGCAATTCGGCTAGACTTAACTCGCCTTTTTCGGCGTTCAGCGTCAAATTGTCGGCCTTGAGGAAAGATTGTAGTTCGTGCCCATCCTGCTTAAGAACTACGAAAGCGATCTTACCAAACTTGCGGATACCTGTAACCCGCCCAGCAATCGTGGCGGTCTGGCCTTCGAGCTGATTAAATTGGTCGGTAATGGTTTTGAGGTCGTGCGTGCGGCTAGCTTCAGCCGGATACGGGTTGATGCCAAGTTGTTTGAGGTCGTCAAGTTTGCGGAGACGTTCGTCGCGAAGTTCTTTGAGTGTTGCCATAGGCATGATTATAACAGAGAGCCGGCGGCTTTTGACATGCTGTAATTTGCTGACGTCTTACATTAATGTTTGTATGACGAGTTCATATCGATACAAGAGTTATCTGTAGATTGATTTTATCTAAATATTATTGTTAAATATATGAGCTAAACGACCGTTTAGCACTTCGAGGGGGAATGAAATGACAACGACGATGGTTGACACGACCATAGCCGCTCTGTTGGCCTTGGTAATCATGATGATCCTGGCTGCACTGATCGTTCGAGCACTCGCTCGACGCGACGACGTCAGTACCATGGTGCTGTGTGCTGCGGGGATGTTCACTGCCAGCCTGGCATGGTTCTTCGGCCCGATGCCAGTGATGCCACTTCAGGCGACGGCAACCGTGTTCGGGCTCTTCGGCTTGTTGGCCATCATCTGCGTGTTCTGGGCCTACTACTGCGCACGGTGCCATCGTTGGGACGACGAGTGCTACGCGCTTCTGTACGCCGACGCGGCAACCGCCGACCAGACATGATCCGCGGGGCGATATGATAACTACTTCGGTAGACAAATCCTCATATCGCCCCGCGTCTGTCTTCGTCCCCCTCTCCCACTCATGTAAAAAACCGGCTATCGTGATGACAGCCGGTTTTATTATGTTTTGCTTGTTTTAGGCGCGTGGGCGGCGAGCTATTAAGATAGCCGCTACTAAAATGGCCAGACCAGCTACAAAAGCAGCCACGGTTAACCACATTGTCGTTCGGTTGGCAGTTGCTTCAGAGGCAGGTGCTACTTCGGCAGTAGCATCAAAGTTACCTTCGGCGGCCGTGGCCGTCGTTTGGACGCCAGTGCCGTTACCGGCTGGCTGCATTTGCATCATAGCGTCAGAGTCACTCATGGTCTGGGTCGATGCGGAATCGTCCGAAGCTATGGTGGTCTGCATCATCTGGCTGTCATCGGTCGGCGCCGGAGCCGATGTTGTCATGACGGCATCTTCGGCGAAGACAACCGGAGTAATAGAAAAGACCGCTACGACTGCAGCGGTCTGAGCAAGAAATTTAAGCTTATTCATGCTTTTAGTTTAGCATTAGCAGAGCTAAATCACTACTTTGCGGAGACTTGCCTTACCGTCAGTGGCACAATGGAGGCACCTGTTTGGTGCCGTAATGTGTCTCCGCTAAGTAGTGATTTAGCTAATTTTCGTAACGGAATAAGAGATCACATCGGCTGGCGTTTTGATCTCGACGGTATCGCCTTCTTTTTTACCAAGTAAAGCTTGACCGATTGGTGATTCATCGGAGATTTTACCGTTGAGTGGGTCGGCTTCGACGGTACCAACAACTTGGAACTGCTTAGTCTTACCATCATTGGCAGTTAACGTGACGGTTGAACCAAGAGCAACCTTGCCACCAGCGGCTGGGGCCGAAATAATTTCGACGTTTGCAACAATGTGTTCGATTTCGCTGATACGGTTTTCGTTCTTTTCCTGTTCCTGACGGGCGACCTGATATTCGGCGTTCTCGGCAAGATCACCAAACTCACGGGCGGTCTTGATAGCCTCAGCGACATTAGCGCGTTCGGCAATTAAGTTTTCCAGCTCGGCCTGCAGTTCGCTAAGGCCTTCTTCAGTCAGTCGATATTGTTTTTTCATACTGGTATCCTTTCATACGACAGAGAGTCTGAGACACCCGCCGCTAGCTTTTGCTTGCACGGCGCGGGGTTCTGAATTGTCGTTGCACGTTATTATAGCAATAAGATTTCGACTATCAAAGTGATAAAATTCACCGATTAGCAATAAACAAGCCGACGAACGATATTCCATTAACAAGTGCATGCAAAAATATCGGCGCCCAGATACGGCCGGTCCACTCGCGCAGTGCAATCAACATGAACGACAGCACGAGCGTAAAGATGGCCGCCACCCATACGAGCGGCCCACCGCCGCCGAATTCTAAGTGACCAACTGCAAAAATAACACTGGTAGCAATGATGGCGAGCCAACGGGGCCAGGCCTTTTTGAGACCGGCGTATAGGTAACCACGGGTTATAATTTCTTCAATAATTGGCGGAATGACCGCCAGGCTTAGGAAAACCAAGATCAGCTGACTGCCCTGTGCTGATTGGAAGCCAATGTTCTGGCTCTGTTCAGCGTCAAAACCTGGCACTAAACGGCTGACGACCGCTAAAACGATGGCGAATGAGAAATAATAGACCGGTAAAATCATTAACGCGAAGAATGGGTCAGTCCACTTTGGTCTAGTCAAACCGATATCACGGCGACCAACCCCAAGCTTACGCATAATCAATGCGACGAACAGTACAAAGAATCCGTACGTAAAAGCCATGAACGTAAACTGGCCAGCGGTACTGTCTTCGAAACCAGCTGGTCGGCCGGCTATAAAATATACGGCAGCTTGGCCGAGGGCTCCGAAGATAGATGAGATGACGTAGCCGAGTAAGACGACAGCAATGACGATCAGGCCGCGCCAGGCTGGCCAACGCTCGGTTTTGGCGGCGGCCTTAGAAGAAGCGGCGGACATCGACGATTGAGATTACGATGATCAAGCCGATTAAGATTAGAAAACCGGCGGCGTTGATGTTTTCTTCGGCCCGTTCGCTTAGTGGACGGCCAAAGGCCCGGAACAATAGCGTGAACCAAAGACGGCCACCATCAAGCGCTGGAATTGGCAGGATGTTCATAACCGCTAAGCTCAGCGAAATAATCGCGATGACGAACAGCATGAACTGAAAACCGATTTCGCTAAAACTTCGTAGCACCACGAAGATACCGACTGGTCCACTCACCTGTTCGCTTGCGGCCGTTTGACCAGCTGTCCGAGCCGCATCGTTACCGGTGACAAAACCGGCGAAGATGCTGCCAAGACCAGCTACAGCCTTGCCGAGCCCCTGGAATGTTAGCCCTGTGAACTGACCCATCAGACCACCGGCCACGATTGGTGCCGACCAGGTTGAGCGCTGCAACGGGATACCAGAGTCAAGCCCAATACCGAGGTAACCAACCGGGCTATTGGTATTAGCGCTGTCATCGACCGTTTGACGACTATTTAAAGTGGCATTGGTGCGTTGGTCTTTACCTTCGCGGATATACTCGACGGCAACTGATTGGCCGGCATTATTACGGGTTACTGACTGCAGGGTCTCATTACTATCAATATTAGTTTGATTAATCGACTTAATTTCATCACCAGACCGTAAGCCTGCCCGCTCGGCCGGTGAGCCTTCACCGACAGCCGTAATCAGACCGGTACTGGCGCCTTGTTGAATGACCTTAGTGTCGCTGGCAACGGTAAACTGGTTGTCGATCAACTTCGGCATACCGATCCAGGCCAGTACCATTAGTAGAAGGAATGCGGTGATAAAGTTCATGACGACACCGGCCACCATAATCTTTACTTTGGCCGGCAGCGAGGCGGCCCCAAAGCTACCCGGTTCGGTGTCACTATCGTGTTCGCCCTTCATTTTGACGAAGCCACCAAGTGGTAAGGCGTTCAAAGTAAAGTCGTAATCGCCTTTTGGACTTTTAACGCGCTTGCGATAAATAGCTGGTGGAAACCCAATGCCAAACTCTTCGACTTCAACGCCATTGCGTCGAGCCATAATAAAGTGGCCAAACTCATGGACGACTACTAGGCCGACAAACAGGATAAGACCGATAATTAACAGGAAAATAGCCATTAGCTTAAATTATATCCTACTTGAGCTGAGGTTTAGATGACTTTATACGAAACGTTAAACAAATATTAACCTAGATGGTCATGATCTCGGTTTCTTTAGCCTTGCTGGCGGCTTCGATGGCGGCGCGGGCTTTGTTCATCGAGTCGTCGACGGCTTTTTCGTAGCGCTTGGCGTCGTCTTCACCGATGAGCTTGTCTTTTTTAGCTTTATTAATAGCGTCTAATGAATCATGGCGAACTCCACGGAGACGGATCATAGCGTCTTCTTGTTTGCCACTGAGCTGCTTGACGATGTCGCGGCGACGTTCTTCAGTAAGAGCTGGGATTGGCACGCGGACGACTCGGCCGTCATCGGATGGATTGAGTCCAAGCTGCGGATTATCACGAATGGCGCTAGCGATAGCTTGGATATTAGATGGGTCGAACGGGCTAATTTGTAATAATTGCGATTCGGGAGCGCTGATAGTAGCGACCTGGTTAAGTGGCATCGGCGTGCCGTAAGCCATAACGGTGACGCCGTCCAACATGCTGGCGCTGGCGCGACCGGTACGGAGGCTCTTTAAGTCTTCGCCAAAGCGATCGACGGCTTGGTTCATGTTGGTTTCGGCGGTGCGGGTGATGTCAGCTGGATTCATATGTATATAGTATAGCAAATACCTTACTACCCCTGTTAGGTAATTGACTTTAATTAGCATAAGTGCTATAATTGTAAGTTCTAAGCCACCGTGGTTTGGAATTTGGGAAGGAGCAATCCTGATGGATCTGCAGTACTGGGCATTCGTCGTTCTGTGCGGTCTCGCTGGTACCAGTGTCGTCGCCGGCATCGGAGATCTGTACCTCAACGGACGATACAACGCCGGACGTCTGCTGTTCTTCTTCTCTGCCGCCGGTTTCAGCTACCTCATTGGTAGCGCAATCTACGGACTGGACTACGTCTACGTCTTATGGATCCCGGCGACAGCCATCTTCATGCTCATCGGTCTCGGCATTCAGCATGAGGACAACCGACTGCGTCATGAAGATCAGAACGAGAACGTCACCCCCTCCCGGTTGCCGTAGAGCAGCCCGTGCGGCTTTATAAGTCGCAGAAAGATGAGGCCGCGGGCGCGGAGCGGGTCCTACTAAGGACAACAAACCACCGCTCCGCCCCGCCCGCCTCATCACTCTACATGCACATCTACGATCAACGCATCGTACTGACGAGCTTCGTAAGAGCGAAATGTGCCTAAGTTCACTAATACATAGCGACCTTGCGTTCTGCCGACTGTTTGCGTTGGTACCCATACACCAACACTAATGATTACACCCTTACAGTTAGCTAGGATTTTTACCATGGCAAAGCAATAGTCGGCCAAGTGCCGGTTTTTTCAGGCTAAAGCCGAAAAACCAGAATGCTATTGCTTTGCCGTGGTAAAATTCCCCCATGCATATCCATGACGCCGCCTACAAACGCCGTCTACGCCATAAGCGCCGCCAACTACAACTTCCCTTCGGCACTCAACGCTACTTAGCAATTCTTGAAGGCGTCGAAGGCGGCTTCGCTATCGGCGCTGGCTTGGTAGCCGGCCTTATCTTTGCAACTGAAAACCGAAAGTTACTGCTCATGACTGCTGGCATCAGCTTACTCGTTAGTGGCTTCAACAGCGCGGCCGTAAAGTATGCATCGGAACATTACACCGACGAGCTCGATGGCCGTGAAACTAAAAATCCGTTCAAATATTATTTTCAACCAGCTGCTTACGAATTTGGGACGTATGCGATCGTCAGTCTTATCACAATTTTGCCATTGTTCTTCATAACCAATGTCGTGCACGCTACCCTAACATGCATCGCTTTAACACTACTTGTATTATTTGCAGCTGGCGCGTGGCGTGGCTATGTCATGCGGCGCCACCACGCTTTGCGCGACGGCATGGAAGTATTGGTTCTTGGCGGACTCATCATTGCGATTGGCGCGGCTAGCGGCCTTATTTTGCACCAAATTATTACTTAACGAGCGACGGGTTCAGGAATTGACGCCATATCGACGTAAACTTCGCCGTGCATAAACGGCGGCAGACAGCCTGGGATGCCATCGCGGCCGCGCACTAATGGTTCTGGGCCAACCGGTGACGTACTGGATGGCACAATGCCAACAATTTCTGACAAAAATAGACTCGCCGCATCAGGATCGGTCGCTTGGCGATACGCTAGCCAGTAACTAACGGAACTTGCACGCAGCTCCATGTCGGCTGCAATAACAAGGTTAGTATTGTATTTGCAGTGCATGGTAGTCAAACGGCTGATTACGGGGCTGAGGGTTTGGCCCATGCCGGTTTGTAGTGATTCGAGATGAGCTTGGTAGTCAATGGCTTTCTGACGTTCGGTTTCATACCGGGGCGACAGTGGACTTGCGACATATGGTAAATCGGCAGTATTTTCACCCCAAGCTGATGGATCAAAGCGATCCATCACTTGCGTCAAGGGCGAATCCATTTCTGATACGAAGGCGTATGTCGGTTTGCGAACAGAGCTTACTACATACCGTTCAAGCCGGGCTGGGTCTTGCCCTGCGCGTTCAACGACATTTACCGGCCATGCCCTGTCGGGGCCGAGTTGCCATTGTTGCGTCAAGTTAACATTGAATTCAGACATCACATAGGTTCCGTTTAGATTGTTTAGTTATATCACAAAAAATAACCGCCCAATGTATGAGCGGTTATTTTTAACGGTGAGTTAAACTTTAGTTAACTTCGCCGAGGGCAATGCGGCTGAAGCGACGGACGACGATGTTTTCGCCGAGCTTAGCAATGCCTTCTTTGACGAGTTCGCCAACGGTTTGGTCGGGGTTCTTGATGAACGGCTGCTCAAGCAAACACTTTTCAGCGAAGTGCTTCTTAACTTGGCCTTCGACAATCTTGTCGATCATGTCGGCTGGCTTGCCTTCAGTGGTAGCTTTGTCGCGGAGTTCTGCCGTGACGCGGTCTTGCTCTTCGGTTGGAACGTCGCTGACGCTGACGTATTCGGGAGCGCTGGCGCTGATGTGCAGGGCGATGTCGTGTACCAGTTCGCGGAAGCCTTCGGTGTGGCTGGCGAAATCGGTTTCGCAGTTGACCTCGACGAGGACGCCGATGCGGTTGCTGTGGACGTAGCTGTCAATGATGCCTTCGCGGGCTTCGCGTTCGCCCTTCTTTTCGGCCTTGGTCAGGCCCTTTTTGCGCATCGCTTCGAGGGCTTTGTCGAAGTCGCCGTCGGCTTCTTCAAGAGCTTTTTTAGCATCGGTCATACCGACACCGGTTAGTTCGCGCATGCGCTTGATGCTTGCAATATCAACAGCCATTATTTGTCCCCTTCGTTTTCGGTTTTAATCTTAGACTTACCATTAGCGACAGCCTTACCGACATAGTCGCAGATCAACTGGATGGTCTTGATGGCGTCGTCGTTAGCTGGGATCGGGTACTGAACCTGAGTCGGATCGGTGTTAGTGTCGACGATAGCAACGATTGGCACGCCGAGCTTGTTGGCTTCGCGGACGGCGTTGACGTCGCTGAGGATGTCAGTAATGAACAAAGCGCCTGGCTTACCGTTGAGGTCTTTAATACCACCGTACAGGCGGTTTAGTTCGTCGATCTCTTCTTGGTAGCGCTGGATCTCGAGCTTGTTGTACTTAGCGGCGAGTTGGCCGTTAGCCATACGCTCTTCGAGATCTTTAAGGTGCTTGATGCGACCACTGATGGTGCCGACGTTGGTAAGCATACCGCCCAACCAGCGCTCGGTGACGAATGGCTGGCCGTTGGCTTCGGCCATGGTCTTAACGATGTCAGACGCTTGGCGTTTAGTACCGACCATCAGGACCTGGCGGCCGCTAGCGACGGTTTGGTTGATGAAGCTTAACGCTTCTTCGAGACCGGTGACGGTCTTAGTGAGGTCGATGATGTGCGTGCCGCCCCGCTTACTGTGGATGAACGGTGCCATCTTTGGGTGCCAACGGCTGGTTTTATGACCGAAATGCGCGCCGGCTTCTAATAGTTGTTTAATGTCTACGTCTACGGTAGCCATAGTATTTCCTGCTTTCCTTGGTCTTGAGCTTGGGTACTAAATGCGGCCTACACGGCTGAAGCAATTAGAGGAATTGGTCCCAAACCTGCTTAATTTGTTATGCGGCTATATTAACAGAGGTAACAGCGTAAAGCAACCACCTACTTGCTCGTATGTGCGATCCGGCCAATGTGCACCGCGAAATACGCCAGCTCCTCAGCCTCTTCAAAACTAAAATCAGTATGGCGGTCTTGAAAGAAATCGATTGGCGATCGGTTATTCAGTCGGTCGGTAATCTTTTGCCATGCCCCATCGACAAGCCGGTTCTCTAAAATGAAGGTGTCTTCGGTCTTGTCGGTGCGTTCGACCAAAAATGATAGTGCGCCCGGTATCGTCTCCACTAATGGTAACAAACCATGCTTGCGGCGGTGTTGGCTCATGTACTGGATCGTCAATCGACCAATCTGCCACTTCTGAGCTAGTTGCTGCAAGTTTTTACTGTTGCTGCGTTCGGCGTCGAGCTCTATGTCAGTACCGGTATGGCTCATCTCGAAGAATGGGCCACCCGGATAAGGCATCTCAGGTTCTTCGATAATTTCCGGCATTTTTGGATCGAACCATTCGCCGTGGCGGATACAGGCGATTGAACCGACGCGGTACAAATATTCGAGGTCTTCAGGGGCGGCGGCGTCGAAACCACTCTGTTCAGGTCGTGTCATGAACTAGAGTTATACACGCGCACAATATAATTTTCAATCGGGTTTAGCCGGTTTGCTCGATATGATTGGCGTCAAATAGGATGCGAAGTGCTTCCGGATATAGCGTTTCGGGTGAAGTATCAATCTCGACTAATGACTGATCATTATTTTGTCGTTGAGCCGTAATAGGCATGTTGGCGCCACTATCAAACATGTACCAAGTCGTACCGTCCTGGTCACTTTTGCTCAGCGTAACTTGGCGGGACGACGGTGACGAAACTGTGATTCGGCGATCTTCAGCTGGATAATACTCAGCTTCTATAGATTCCGCCTGACCGGACTCGGATGCTGCAAAACGCCCTCGCCACATCATTAATTGCATGGTTGTGAGTCGGGCAGCAATTATCATCGGGTCGTTGGATTCAACGATAGCTTCACGGTGTTCAATGTCTGTCAGCGGAAGTGGTTTTTCGTTATGCATCATTAGTTTCCCCGTTTAAATCTACATATTCATGACGGCTACGCACAATTCGCCCAAGTTTATCACGCCTTAGCTTTGATGCAGTTATTGGTACCGGGTTTTGCTCGTCGCTTGCATCTAAGTATAACAATCTACCATCGACATTTCTAAAACCAATGACACCCTCACCGCCATATACATCCAAACCCTGATGTCTCGAAGCGGAGACTAAGGTATGAGCAATGCTTTCTTGACGAATGTTATTAGGATTTCCCGGTAGTGGCCGGCCAACTGACCATTCGGTGTCACTATGACAACTTGCCAAAATAATACGCTGCCTGCCTCGATCTTTAGAATCTGCCGCGAACCGAAGCGGTTGCATATATTCCCTGACTAAACGCCGAAAACCTTTGGCAGCCAGCACCGACAAATGATGGCTTTCCAAACCTTTCATCTTTGGATGCTGATTGTGCAGTGCGAATCCATCGCGGTTCTTCTGACCAAATAACACTCCGCCTTCAGTACCGTGGCTAGAAATAACGACTGTGGACGGTAATACGCCTAATTGTTTTAATGTTGCGAACGGCCGATACAGGTCAGTTGCTCGATTAATTTCAAACATCAACATGCGTTTATCGGCCGTATCAAACAAGCGTCCATCTTGACCGGTAGCATTATTGTAGTCACCAACCGCATCGCGTAGTACTACCGTGACATCGCCTGAGCGTAAATACTTGAGCTGTGTCTCGTCACCTTGCAATGCTTTAGACATCCGGTGTAGCAAATCAACCGGATAGGCATCCTGATTGATCAGGCCATGTCGCTCATACAACCACTGCATAGCCTCAGGACCGGTTTGCTGGCGATGAGCGTTCATAATGTGCAGCTGTTCGCTAATCGCACCAAAATCATAATTGCCGGCCAAATCATTTTTGTTACTTGTTCGGGCCAAACTAGCATATTGCAAATCGGTTGCGTGATCGGGAGTCAGCCCGACGATTTGATGTAAATAACGGTATTGTCGACTACGAACTTGGCGGTTAGCCTCATCGGCTTCACCTTTAACAAGTTCGGCGTGGTCTTCCCATAACTCATCGATGACAATTTTGTTAAAATCCGGATGCTCGAGTAGATCCTGTACATTCGGGTCATCGTGATGAATACCTTCGTCAGTTTTTAAGGCGATTAAATCATCTTTATCATGCAATCTCAGGAGCAGGTTGCGGCCTTGCGGATGAAACTCATAGGTGTCAATATTGGCGCGAATCATTTCACGTAGGCTCAAGGATCCGGGCGCTCGCGGATCAAAATATACCATTTGTAGCATTTCGTCAGGCGCGTTAGATAAGACATCTAACGCTGCCTGGTAAGCTGGTGGCGGCGCATACGGGTTGGGTTCACCTTCCTCAATCGACTTAAGCGTTAACTGATGGAGCGCTGTGGTAAAATGTCCGAATTGCTGCGGAGTGTACGCACCTTCGGCTAGTAAGTCATCAAAATTATATTCTGAAAGACTTTCTATAGTAGCCGGTTGGTCGATCTCGGCTTTTTGCATTGTCTGCAACAACGCCGTGGCTGGTTCCGTATCAGGATCATACTGTGGGATTCTAATCGTATCCTGATCAGCGGCTTCAGTCTCGTTTGAGGTAATTTCGTAGCCGTGTTCGCCCATTAGTTCAATCGCACGAGGTCGTAGCGCCTCGTGCATAGTGCTTGGGTCGAGCTTATGCCAGTCATCGGGGCCAATTTGCGGTTGTTCACTCATGTTTTTGTTTTTAAAGTTTGACTTTATTATACACTAGCTTTATAGAGATGTTGATAAATCCGTAACAGATGTGTATAATCCAGGATCGACTATGAAGAAAAGCATTCACCCAGACAACTACCGCGAGGTCGTCTTCCAGGACCTCAACAACAATACGACGTATTTAACGCGTTCAACCGTCGCCACCGACGACAAGATTACCCTTGAAGGTACTGAGTACCCACTCGTTAAAGTGTATATCTCGAGCAGCTCTCACCCGTTCTTTACCGGTGAAGAGCGCATCGTCGACATCGAAGGCCGCGTCGATAAGTTTAAGGCTCGCGCCGCCGCCGGTGCCGCCAACCAGGCCAAGCGTGCCGCTGCTGCCGTCAAGCAACAAGCCCGCCGCGCCAAGCGCACCGCTGACGACGAAGCTTCCAGCGAAGCCTAGCTACGAACCATTAATTACCACCGTCCTGGTTATGGACGGTGGTTTTTTATATACTGGAGCGCACCTTTTTACTCTTTATCTTTGTTAAGCGAAGCCGTTTTAGACGAGTGCCAGCCGGTAATTCTCGTGAGGCGGCATAGCTTTAGCTATGGTAACGAGCGAAATTAGTGGATGGCGCCGTCTAAAACGGCTAAGGCTGAAGATAATAGAGTAAAATAGGTGCAGTATGGATCAGAAAGAACAATCCCTCCGCGACGAATTAGCTGGCTTACAAGAACAATTGCTTGATCCGGCAATTTATAGCGACAAAAACTATCCTCGGATGGCTAAGCGCCAGGCTGAGCTCGAAAAGCTAACAAGCTTATTCGAACAACGTCGTACGCTTGTTGGTCAACGGGCCGAAGCTGCTGAATTAGTTACCGGTGGCGACGCCGATATGGCTGAATTAGCCCAGGCTGAATTAGCCGATATTGACGAGCAGCTACCTCGTATTGAGGACGAACTCGCCGAACTACTAACGCCAAAAGACCCGAACGATGAGCGCGACGCTATCGTTGAAATCCGAGCCGGTGCTGGTGGCGATGAAGCCAGTTTATTCGCCGGCGAACTCTTTAAGATGTATGGTCGCTGGTGCGAGACCCACAACTTCAAAATCGAGTTGATCGGCGAATCGATCAACGAAACTGGTGGCTACAAAGAAGTCGTCTTTGCCGTCCGTGGCGCCGATGCCTACAAAACGATGAAATTCGAAGCCGGTGTCCACCGCGTGCAACGCGTGCCGGCCACCGAAAGTCAGGGCCGCATCCACACGTCGACTGCCAGTGTCGCCGTTCTGCCAGAAGCCGAAGAACAGGATATAGAGATCAACCCGAACGATCTACGCATTGACGTGTATCGCTCCGGTGGTCACGGTGGTCAATCCGTCAACACCACCGACTCAGCCGTGCGGATTACTCATCTGCCCTCTGGTTTAGTCGTCAGCAACCAGGATGAAAAGTCGCAAATCAAGAACAAGGCCAAAGCTTTATCCGTTTTGCGCTCCCGTTTGTTGGCGCAAAAAATCGAAGCCGAACAAGCTAGCCTTAGTGCTGCCCGTAAAAACCTAATTGGTTCGGGCGACCGCTCTGAAAAGATTCGAACGTATAACTTCCCGCAGGACCGCATTACTGATCACCGGATCGGTTATAGCCGCAGCAATATTCCAACCGCCATGTCGGGTGACATTGATGATTTATTTGAAAAGCTGCAAGCTGCCGAACGCGAACTGATCAACGACGAAGCTTAAGTCTGCTATAGTGTAAGCATAAGCATAAATTCAGGAGTTAACGATGGCGCGTTTACCAAGTCTTGGTGGCGATGACGGGACCTGGGGTCAGATTCTCAATGACTACCTTCAGCAGAGTCATCAAAATGACGGAAGTCTTAAAAACGGCATCGTTGCCGAATCTAATTTGGACGTAAACGTCCAGGCCAAAATCAATCAAGTTGCACCAGTCGCGTCCGTCAGTGGTCGTACCGGCACCATCACACTTACTAAGACAGATGTCGGTTTAGCAAATGTCGACAATACATCTGATCTAAACAAACCTGTTTCGACGGCGACCCAAACCGCCCTGAACGCTAAGGCAACCATCAGCAGCTTAGCAACGGTTGCTACATCCGGCGACTATAATGATTTGCTCAATAAGCCGGTTGGCGGCGGTTCTGTCAGCGATGCCACTACAAGTTCCAAGGGTGTCGTCCAATTAAGTGGTGATTTAGGCGGCACGGCAGCCAGCCCAACCGTGCCGGGCTTAGCCGATAAAGTGGCTCTTACCGATCGGGCGTCTCAAGCCGAAGCCGAAGCCGGCAGCAACGATACCAAATGGATGACACCGCTCAAGACCAGTCAAGCGATTGCCGCCTTGGCACCGGCCGCCAGTGTCAACTGGGAAAGCCTTGGCTATGTCTTGCTCGACAATTTCACAGGCGCCAATGACGATGAGAAACTGACCAACGCCCTCACCTACATGCAGGCCCAAGATTATCCGCCAACGTTACGCCTCCGCAACCGCCTGCACACATTTACCGTTGGCGGGCGTCAGCCGTTTGCTAACATGCGTATCGCCGGTCCAGGTGGCTACTCTAATCCGGAACGAGTCAGCGGTACTAAGATGGCCAGTCGCATTACCTTGTCGGGTATCAGCGGCGGCTGGTTCCACAACACCAGTACTTCAGATCTGTTCGGGGTATCTTTAAGCAATCTTTCATTTGTGGGCGGTTCAGCAGCCAGTGTTATTACTCAAAGCGGCTCAGCCGGCACGCTGTATTGTCTGCAGCTCCGCGATATTTCGAGTAGCGGCTTACGCACCGTCCTTGGTACACAGAGTCAGAAATTATTAATCACCGCTGCCACCTTTGACGGCGGTGCTTGGGAAATCAACAACTGCTACAACGGCGCATTTCACCTTGGCGGATCGGACAACACGCTATGGCCTGACGGCTGCTTAATCGATTCGGGCACTGTCTTTAACTCGGCCGGTAGTGCTGCCGGCCAATACCATGTCTGGTTCGATTTCTTGGATAAGACCTATATCGGTCCGCTATACATTACCTGCGAAGGTAACTGGGGTGGTATTCGAGTGTCTGGTCCGGCCTACAACGTCGGCGCGTCTAATGCCGGCTACGTCAACATTTATAGCGCCAAGATCGAAGGCCGCAACCAGAACGCACCATGTAACGGCGCTAATGTTTTGATAGACGGCGGTATGGCCTTCTTTGATCACTGTTGGTTTGGCTATGGTATGGCAAATCCGGGCAATATGGGCCACACTCCGACAGACGCGGGAATCATCCATCAAAAAGGCGGCGTTGTTGACCTTAACCGCTGTGTTTACGACCGGACAGCCAGTCAAGCTGAAACTGTACCACTTGGTTATTCAGCCGGTGGATTATTTGATGTCGCTAAAATCCGGGTTGGTTCTAAAGGCGGTACTTGGTCTGGACTGCCTCGTATTCAAGGTGCCGGCGGTACGGTAAGCGGCGACTCAACCGTTACCATCATCTAAAGCGCGCTATAATAAGCTGATTATGACATATGGCGAATGGCTACAGCATGCCACTCATACCTTACAATCTGCCAACATCGCGACCGCTCGTCTTGATTCATTGGTGCTACTTGAGGAAGTCACCGAGAATGACCGGTCATATATTTTGATTCATGCGGATGACACATTGTCGGCCACTCATTTAGTTGAACTAAAATCTTATATCACGCGGCGTGCTGAACACGAACCATTAGCTTACGTTCGTCAAAAAACCGAGTTTTACGGCCGGTCATTTTACATTGATCAGCGAGTACTTGAGCCACGTCCCGAATCCGAAACAATGATTGATTTGATTAAAACGCTCCCTGTTAAAACGGTGTTGGACGTCGGCACCGGTAGCGGCGCTCTCGGTATTACAACGGCGCTTGAGCTGACTAATGTAGCCGTGAGTCTGCTTGAGCTAAACGACGACGCCCGGGCTGTCGCTGAGCATAACCTTGAGTTGTTCAGTCTGGATCTTCCACTCATCAAAAGTGACCTACTGAACAATGCACCGGGCCACTACGATGCTTTGCTTTGCAACTTACCGTATGTGCCGACCGATCACACGATTAATCAAGCGGCGATGCACGAGCCGGCAATGGCTATCTTCGGCGGTCAAGACGGGCTGGATTTATACCGTCGTTTGTTTGTGGAGGCTGATGCTGATTATATTTTGACCGAGTCATTGCCACCGCAGCACGACACGTTAGCCGACATTGCCAGTCAACAAGGTTATCAATTATTTAAGACTGACGATTTTATTCAAATCTTTAAATTATCTTAAGTTTGTGAGTTTCCTTTCAGCAATCTCCAATATTTGTGCCTATAATTAGGTACATATGGAATCGACACCTACCCCACCCACCCCTAAACCACCCAAGCTCAGAAAGGACCGTGCCTGGATGCACCGCTTTAGTACGCCCCATGCTGGCACCAAACCCGAGAACCATCGCCGGGCCGGTGTGCTCGGCTTTGTATTTGCACTTTTGATTGCTACCGGTTGCGGATTTCTTGGCGGCTACTTCGGTGCCAACTCCCGAACTCAAGTATCAAGTATCAGCGACCAGCAGCAAATTATCAGTAGCGAAGGCCAGCTCATCTCTCGGATTGCCGATACCGTTGGCGACAGCGTCGTATCCGTTGATGTCACATCTCAAACCAGCCAGCCACGCAGCTTGTACGAGTATTACTACGGTGGTGGCTCCAGCCGGACTCAAGCCAGCGCTGGCACCGGTATTATTTTGTCTTCCGACGGCGTGATTATCACCAACCGTCACGTCGTACCCGAAGGCACCAGCAATGTCAGCGTCACCTTAGAAGACGGCACTACTTTCGACAACGTCAAAGTCATTGCTCGCGCCAGCGAAAGCGACAACCTCGACATCGCCTTCCTAAAAATCGACAATCTGAATGGTAAAAAGCTTACCCCCGCTAGCCTTGGCGACTCAACCAAAACTAAAGTCGGTGACCGCGTTGTTGCCATCGGTAACGCCCTTGGCCAGTTCCAGAACACGGTTACTTCAGGTATCATTTCCGGCTATGGCCGCTCAATCCAAGCCGGCTCAGCCAGCGAAGGCACCGAAAGCTTGCAAGACTTGTTCCAAACTGATGCCGCTATTAACGAAGGTAACTCTGGTGGACCACTCGTCAATGCTAGCGGTCAGGTAATCGGTATCAATACCGCCGTGGCCAGCGACTCGCAAAATATCGGTTTTGCCATCCCGATTGCTGATGTCCAGAATCTCATTAAGCAAGTACTCGATACCGGCAGCTTCCAACGTCCATACCTTGGCGTTCGCTACATTCCACTCAGTAGCACCAGCGCCAGTCAATTCGGCGTCAGCGAAACCAGCGGTGCTTACCTGCCCCGTGACGACCAAGCCGGCAATAATCCAGCTGTCATCGCCGGCAGCCCAGCTAGTATAGCCGGCTTGCAGGGTGGCGACATTATTAAAAGCTTAAATGGTCGAACCATCACTAATTCGCTTAGCTTATCGACATTGCTGAACCAGCAGAACGTCGGTGATGAAGTTACCCTATCTGTCCTACGTGATGGCAAAACCATCGAGATCAAGGCGACGCTCGAAGCCGCCCCTCAGAGCCAATAACAGCGGCTCCGCAAGAAGACACGCGGCGGCACAAGCAGTGCCTCTGCTGTGCCACTTGCGGTAAGGCAAGTCTTCTTACAGAGCCGCTGTTATTGGCAGCAAAACGTGGCTTCTAAACGATCTTGTTGGACCAGTCCGAGAATAATAGGACTACCGTTACCACGACAAACATCACACCAATCACCTGTCGGCGCAACAGGTGCGATAAGCGTTCGTGATGGTCTAAATAATACAGTACGGCAACGCCGTAACCTAAAACGGTCAATAATAATGTTGGCTGAGCGACTGAACCATAAAAGAGTAACCAGTGGCCTAATATCCACATCAAAGCGGCTGCAAAATAGGCCCACGAGGCACTTAGCAAGCGGCCGAGTGGTTCGTCGAACGCATCAAAGTAATGACGGGCCGACAAGTAACAAATCAGACCAGCCACGAAAACGAGGCCGATCAACGGGCCGTCGACCCAGAACAAGAATAAGGCCGATAAACCGGCTAGCTGCCCGAGACCAGCCTGAATAGCGTTTCCAAATAATGATGTTAGCGGCTTGATGTAAATCAGCCAGATGGCGTATACGGCGGCCCAAATCAACATCGTTAAGACTTCTTCGGCCCGAACCATAAAGATCAGCATCGACACACCGAAGATGATATCGACAGCGTTGGCCCGAATATTGATCAGCCAGAAGCGCGGCTGAACAGCGAACATTCGCCATTTGCTAAGCAGCACGAGCGCCAAAGCTACCTGGACGAAAGACGCCCGGACCAGCACGAACATGCTGAGCGGCAACAACAGCAATAAGCCCAGGTGCAGGACGTTAGATACGCCGCTAGCTGGGCTCATGTTTGCTGGTTTGATTAAACGCAGTCTCATCAGTCACCTACGATTATAACAAATCGGGCACCGTTCGTCTCTACATTACTGCCGGTGGGCAGTTCATTAAGAGCATCGGTATTGAGACGGGTCTCGAGATAGTGACGGGTGTAGCGGTCTTTACCGCCGGACAGGTCAACCAAGGTTACGCCTTTGAAGTCGCCGTCAATAGTACCTGTTTTAGCAACCGTATAGCCGTAGGATGACAGTTCGGCGGCCTTGGATTCGCCGGCTTTAGCGTCGCGGCGACTGCCGTTCAGTACCAGGAGACTGGCGTTTTCGCGTGCTAAGTAGCCGTCGCGCAGTTGGTTGCGAACGAAAGCGTGAATTTCAGTGTAGTTGTCGTAGCCGGCTAATGGCCGAACGATCGGTTGGCGGTTCACGCTATCGGTGCGTACCAGTTTGTTCGGCGTAGCACTTAGTTCGATCGAGCTGATATTCTTTAGACCAATATCCTGAACCAATTTGGCTAAGCGTTTGGCATCTTTGAGGCTCATGTCGGATTTGAAGTGGTCGCCAAAAGCGGTGATGAGAGCAGATAGCTTAGTCGGATCGGTTAGTGTGCCGGCGCTAAAGGCTTTGGTCTGCAGGGCTTCGATTACGATACGTTGGCGATCGGTCCGGTCATGCTCAGAACTGGTTTTATACGAACGGATATATTGGAGGGCTTTTTTGCCGTCCATGGCCTGAGCGCCTTTAGAAGCAAGGACCGGGTTACCACCGTTTTCCCACGCCATTGAAAGATCGAACAGCTCATTTGGGGCATTAACGGTGATACCACCGACGGCGTCGACCGCCTGCTTGAAGCCGGCCATATCTAACATCGCATAGTAGTGGATTGGCACACCAGTGACAGTACCGACTGCTAATTCCATCGCATTCAGACTAGTTGTTTCGGCGCCGCTGACATCGGCTTTGTTCTGTTTTAATGCCTCTGACTTGGCGTTACTGTAAATTGTATTCAACTTGGTTGGGTTGCCGCCCGGAACCGCCACCCACATATCGCGCGGAATGTTGAGCAAAGCGGCCTTTTTATTGACTGGGTCAATGCTGGCCAGGGTAATGCTGTCAGTCAGATCAGCATTTTGGCGAGCCGCCCCGCCCTTGCCGAGCAGCAGAATATTGATGCGACCATCACCTTCACCCTTAAGTGCATTCGGATCGACTTTATCAACTTCAACGTTAAGTGCGGCAGCTGTCTGCGCTTTACCATTAAATGATTTATTAAGCTTGTACCAGCTTTGGGCACCAAACCCGCCTGCAACTAGGAGAAACAGAGCGATGCCACCGGCGATCGAGCGCTTTAGGCGGCGGTGTTTGTTAGCTTTTAAGACAGCTTGCGACGGCTGATACGCCCGGCTTCCAGTCTGTTCGACAGAGCCCGGCAACGACATATCGAAACGGTTATACCGTTCGGTTGGTTGCGACATAAAACGTTACCTTTTGGATTTTTATGTTTTTTGATGATTTTTATTTGCCCGTGCAGTTCTCACACTTCGTGGCTAATTCGAGATTACCAAGCTTTTGCTTAAAACACAAGCATATTGTGACAAAACTTTTAAAATTCTAATCTTAATTATTTTTAGGCTTAGTTAGTGGCCCTTATGCTAAACTTAGAGTAAATGACCGAACCATTCAGTCCACAACCGGTGGCGCCGCAGCAGCCACCGATTAGCCCGGGCCGTTCCCGAAAACCCCTGCCAAAAGGCAGCGGTTTTCGCGATTTCATGTCAACGGCTGGTGTCCTTGGCTTAGCTATCCTGGTTGCCTTTAGCTTGATCGCCTTTGTTTTTCAAAGCTATGAGGTTGACGGTCCAAGTATGGAGTCGACTCTGCAAGATAACGATCGTCTCATCGTCTGGAAATTACCGCGCACTTGGGCCCGCATCACTGGTAACAGCTATGTCCCAAAGCGTGGTGACGTCATCGTCTTTATCGAACGTGGCTTGGCTAGCTATGGCCAGCCTGGTGATCGCCAGCTTATCAAGCGCGTGATTGGCCTACCTGGTGATCGTGTTGTCGTCAATAATAACGTCGTAACGATTTATAATGCCCAGAATCCAAATGGATTTGTACCAGACCAAACATTACCGTATGGCGAAGACGGTCGTATTCCAGCAACCTTGGGCAACATTGATATTACTCTTACGGAAGATCAGTTATATGTTTGCGGTGATAACCGCCCTGAGTCACTCGACTCCCGCTCCTTCGGACCAATCCAATTGAATGACATAGTCGGTAAACTAGCCGTCCGCGTTTTGCCACTCTCTAATGCCGAACGCTTCTAAATAAAATTCTTGCTAGCCTGTAAATAAGCCCTCTTATGAGCCTGATATATTTCAGATTAAAAAGTTAATAGAAGCACAATCTTGCCTGCTCCTGCAGGCCGACCGCAGGGAGTTATTTTGCTATAGCTTTTTTGTCTGAAATAGACACCGCGCGAGTAAGTTGGGCCTATTTACAGGCTAGCAAGAATTTTATTTAATTCGTCGTCTGTCTTAAATGAAATCTCAAGTCGCCCGCCCTTCGCCATCCGCTTTATAGCCACTTTTGTATTCAATCGTTGGGCCAAAGCAGCACTGGCAGGCGTCTCGGTATCAACGCGGGCCTTGGCATCGTCAGCTGTTTTACGGTGACCTTCTTTGATGCTCGTGACGTAGCGTTCAGCCTGGCGGACACTCCAGCCGTTGTTCACAATGAACATTAAAAGTTCTTCGGCAAGCTCTGGCTCGTTGCGTAATGATAAAATTTGGCGGGCATGGCCCTCTGTTATTTGCTTCTCGGCCAGAGCTTTGGCGGCGGCTGGCGGCAGCTGCAATAAGCGAACAATATTTGAAATCGTTGAGACGGCTTTGCCGAGGCGCTTAGCAATTTCAGCGTCGACCAGGTTGAATTGGAGACGTAAGCGCTCAATACTAGCGGCCTGTTCGAGCGGCGAGAGGTCGACGCGTTGGATATTTTCAATCAATGCAAGTTCAAGGCGTTCGTGCTCTTGCCCGCTGCGCACAATAACGGGTATCAGCTTAGAGCCAGCCAGATTGCTGGCGCGCCAACGGCGTTCACCGGCAATGATTTCATATTTACCGTTGTTATCGGCCGGTGCGACAACCAGTGGCTGCAGAACGCCGTAGCGTTTAATGCTATCGGCCAAACCCGCTAAGGCTTCTTGATCGAACTCGCGGCGTGGTTGGTCAGGATTCGGGACGACGTCGTCCAAAGCGACTTTTTGGATTTTTTCGCCTTCACTCACCAGCATGCTGGTGTCGAAGTTGCTGGGTAATAGAGCGTCGAAGCCCTTGCCGAGTCCACCTGGTTTTTTTGCCATGCTGATTCTCCTACTTTCCTAGCCGGTTACGGACTTCTTTGGTCAGAGCTTTGTAAGCGCGGGCGCCCTTGCTCCATTTGTCATGCTGGTAGATCGAAACGCCGTACGATGGCGCTTCGGCCAGGCGGACGTTGCGTGGAATGACGGTCTTAAATAGCTTATCGCCGAAGTGCCGGGCGACTTCAGCTTGCACCTGCTCGCTCAAAGAGGTCCGTTTGTCAAACATAGTCAGAACGACGCCGAGTAATTCTAATTTTGTGTTCACGCCGCCGCGGACGCGCTGAACCGTGCCCAAAAGTTGGCCTAAACCTTCCAAAGCGTAGTATTCAGCCTGAACTGGAATGAGTACAAAGTTGGCCGCCGCTAAAGCGTTGATCGTTAAGAGCCCTAACGCTGGTGGACAGTCGATAATGATGTAATCATAGGTGCCGTGCTGTAAAGCCTGCTTCAGTTGGTACTCACGTTGTGCGACATCGACTAATTCGACTTCGGCGGCTACAAGTGTGTTGCTAGCCGGCAATATGAAGAGTCCAGGAGTCGAGGTTTCGCGGACGGTATCGACCAGTTTGGCCTGGCCCAAGATTAGATCATAGGTGGTCGGACCGTCGGCCGCGTTGACGCCAAGACCACTGCTAGCGTTACCCTGTGGATCAAGGTCGACTAATAGAACCGACACTTTATCGGAAGCAAGTCCTGCGGCGAGGCTGGCGGCGGTAGTAGTCTTCCCTACTCCACCCTTTTGGTTGGCAACGGCGATCACACTCATTTGCTCACAAGTATACGCGAACACCGGTTATGTTTCAAAACTAAAAGCACTAGCATGATAATACCAGTCATCAAAGGTTATGCTTATAGCCGTTCATTTTATAAAAAGCATAAGCTATAATGAGAAGCATTATGCAGAGACGGTATCGCTACGGAGCGCACCCCCGCCGTGCCACGCGGCGGCGCAGAGTTATTATTACCTTAGTTACGGCAATTGCTTTGGCTGGCGCTGGTGGTGGCTACGCGGCCTACGCTAATCGCCCGACCGGCCCATTCCCCCGCGAGGCTACTAAAGGCCTCACCTTCCCGCTCGCGTACGTCCGCAATTTGCCCGCCGGCTACACCGTAGACGAAACCAGCTTCGAGCAACAAGACGGTGATGTTCTGACATTTAATATCAAGAGTCCGAATGGCAAAGGTATCGCCGTCGCCGAGCAAGCCCGGCCGAACGACCTGGAACTATCTCAAAAGAGTGAAGCGGCTGGTAGCGGCATTACCCTGCCCTTCGAAAACGATTTCACTACCCCGTTAGGTGACGCTAAGATGAACCTTTGGGGCGAGCGGACCGTTATCAGTATCCCGACGGCTGATACCTGGGTCATCCTGAACGTAAGCGGCATTCCACCAAAAGAAGCGCAGACCGTTGCCCGCTCGTTTTATTGGCTTCCTTAACACATTTAGAATTATCACCAGACAAATTTTGACGATTCCTAGTTTGAGCCCATGTACACATAAGAGATCTTCAATGAGCGGCTAGCACCGGTTGTCGTCGTTACGACGTTTGTTAAGCCTAAGTTGACGGCGTTGGTACCACCAGTTGGCAAAGTGTTCGTCTTACTGACGGTCGTCCATGCCCCACCGTTAGCCGAAATAGAACAAATCAGGGTGTTGGCATTCGAGTAATCGACGATGATGTCGTAAGTAGTATTAGCACTGAGTGTCACACCGGTAGATACCCCACTGTGGTTGGCGCCGTCACCTGAACCACAGATCAAAGCAGAACTGTTACTTGGGCTGCCGATGCCGACATAGGTAGTGCTGTTGCCTGTCACGTTAGTAACTGGCTCGGTACCAGCTAATGATGAGCTAGCTAGGCCAAACCAATAGCGGTAGTTGGCAACTGTCGAACCAGTGTAAATGCGGGTCATAATGCGCGGTAAGTACCGAGCCTGTGTAGCAGTAGCTGATAAAGCCGAACCGGCGACACCAGCCGTTGCGTTAGTCGTGGCATTGGTCGCATAGTCGATAAAGTTACTAGTGCTCTGTGGTGAGCTGGTGGCTGTACCACCAAGGCCAAGCTGGGTTGCCGACAGCGTACCAGCAGTCTGGAAAGCGTTGCTGTTGGTGCCGGCGATGGCGACATAACCCCAACGGCGTTCGCTGACGTCTGGCATACCGATACAGTTACCCCATGAGCCGCCTTCGTAGCAGCGGAACTTACCACCTTGAGTGCTGTTGTTGTAGTAAATAGCGCCGTTGGTTCCGGTTGGGTCGCCTGCGCCAGTCTTCATACCGACGACCAGCAGGGTGGCCGTAGCGTTACCGCCGCTTGGGCCGACCAGAACACGGCTATTAGTCGTATCGACAGAGAACTGGCTGACGTTTGCGACATTAATGACTCTTATAGCTGTTGTGCTGTTAGCGGACGGATCAACTGTCAAAGTGCCAGTAGTCGTTAGGTTGCCCGTAACAGACAACGCGCTATCAATCTTAGTACCACCGGTGTAATCGTTTTCGTAGTTAAAGACTAAGACATTGCCCGTGTCTTTGACGAGGGCACGGCTTAGGCCAGAGTTACCACGGCTAGTCTGGTCAGAAGTACCAAGCTTGAAGTCGAAGCCACCGACAGTGATGTTGCCGCCAGCAGAAATGGTAGTAGCGGCATTGATAAAGTCGGCTGAATCAACCGAAGCGGCAAACAGCTGACCATTAGCGTTGAAACGGCTAAGGGTCGTGCCGGCCGAGTTTTGTAACTGGAGCAGGTCAGACGTCTGGCTGGCAAAGCCGCGAATACGGGTAGCAACTGTAGCGGCACTATTAGCTTGGATACCAAGGGTTGCACCAGGTGTAGCCGTGTTAATACCCAGTTGGCCAAGGTCGTCGCGGTAGAAGACGTTGCGCTGGACAGCGGTGACGTTGTTGATGCGGTAATCGGCAGCGTTGGTACCCATCTTGGTTACGATCAGACCGGAGATGTAGTGCTGGTTGTTGCTACCGCCGGTGCGGGCACCGAAACCGAAGCGGGTACCGGCAATGTCGCGGGTGTAGATGTCGTCGTAGCTGAGGACAATGACGCCGTCCCAGCTAATAGTGATCTTGTTCTGGAGGATTGAGATGTCGATGTCGTGGTATTGGTTATCATCAATGTCGAAGGTGTTGAAGCCTTGGCCAGCAGTGGTGGTCTTAACAGATTTAAGTGGCTTGGTACCGGCAACGTTGGTGCCGCCACCGTTACTACACTGGGTACCGTCAGCGATTGGACCCCAGGTAAGACCGATACAGTCGTGGTATTCAGAGAAGTAAACCATGTAACCCTTGGTGAAGCCGGTACCGTATTCGGTAGTAGGGTTGCCGTCACCAAAGCCATAGAACCAGGTAGCGTCAGCGCCATTACCACCACCAGCTTTCATCTGGAACTGGACGCGTTCAAAGTTCTGCTGGCTAAAGTTCCAGCTCAAGCTACCGTTCTGGTTACTCGTGTTGTTAGTCAAGCGGACACCTTGTCCCGAGACGAAGGCAGCACTACCACCAACGGTAGCCTGTGGATATGAGCGGCCAGTGATACTTGGGTCGCCGGTGCCGTCCCAGTATGCCAAGGCCTGAGAGGTAAAGGCTTGGGAAGCCAAGGCGCTGAGGCCGACGTTACCGTTTTCGTCGACACCGATAACGCCGGTGTAGGTCGAGCCGCCGGTGCTGTTGCTGTTGACCTGGCTGAAGCGCAGACCAGTGACGCCAGCGGTACCAGAGTTGATGGTCAGAGTGTTAGCGCCGGCAGCACCGATAGTGGTGGCGCCTTGTAAGGTGCTCGTACCAGTAACGTTTAAGGCAGCGCCGATGGTACCGTTACCGCTGATGTTGAAGTTGCTGTTGGCTTGTTGGTTGGTTTGGTTGGCGATGAAGTTCTGAGCTGAACCGGTGACGAAGCCACAGTTGGCGCTGCCTTGGATACACAGTGTGCCGGATTCGTCTGGCAAGGTGTAGGTGCGAGCAGCGCCGAGGGTAGCGGTGTTAAGGGTAGCGCGGAAGCCGTTGTTGATGTAGAAGAGGTTACCAGCGCTGGTGAAACCGCTATAAATGGTAGCGCCGGTGTTGTTCTGGTTCTGGAGGAGATCGCCGGTTTGGCCGCTGGCACCTTGGATAATTTGGACGGCAGCGGTAGCACCGCTACCTTGAACGTACAGACTGGCATCGCCGGCACCATTACCAGTGGTGAAACCTGGAGCAGTGTTGGTGCCGCGGCCACCCTGGATGACGACGCCGTGGTAAGCGAACAACTGGGTGCGGTTATTAAAGGCGGTTTGGATACCGGCGCCGGAATCAACCAGGAAGCGGTTGGCGTTACCATTGCCGTAGGTACCGCCGGCCATGCTTAAGGTGCGTGGTGCGGTGGTGGTGCTACCGGTAGTGTTGATGGTGATGTCGTTCTGGAAGGTGCTGGCAGCGGTGACAACCAAAGCGCCCGTAACGGTGTGGTTGCCGCTGTTAAGTACGCCGGTAGTGGTGGTACCAGTCACGTTGAGGGTTCCGCCGATGACACCGTTGGCGCTGATGTTGAAGTTGCTGCTAGCCTGGGTAGTAGTCGTGTTCTGGATGTAGTTGGCTGAACCGGTGGCTGGAGCGTTGTTACAGTTGTTGCTGTCGAGACAGACGGTACCGGAAGCGTTTGGCAAGGTGATGGTCTGGTTGGCACTCAAGGCGGCGGTGGCTACGGTGTTAGTGAAGTTGCCGCTACCGAAGTACAAGCTACCGTTAGCCTTGAAGCCGCTCAGGACAGCGTTGCCGGCGTTGTTCTGGAGCTGGAAGAGGTCGCCGGTTTGGCTGGCACCAGCACGGACGGCGAAGCCGATACCAGCGCCACCGTTAGCACCGACACCAAGGCGGGCGTTGAGTGATGAGCCATCAGCCGTGCCGACGCCGAAGTTGTTGCCGGTGAATAAAGTGTTAGCTTGTGAGCGATACAAGTTGACGTCGCTGGCATCGGTGCCGTTGGCGAACTCGAGGACACCGTTGGCACTAATGGTGAGGCGGTTGGTGCCGTCACTAGCATTCTTGACGACGATCAGCTTGCTGGTGCCGGTGACGTTGCTAAAGGTATTGGCGGTACCGCCGAAGGTAGCGTTGCCGGTAACGCCGAGGGTGCTGCTGAATGAACCGGTGGTAGCACTCAAGGTGCCAATGCTGGTAGCGCCAGTAACATTAAGGGTGCCGCCGATGACACCGTTGGCGCTGATATTGAAGTTGGCAGTTTGGACGCTCGTGCCGTTCTGGATGTAAGCGGTTGAGCCAGTGGCAGGAGCGTAGTTACAGTTGTTGCTGTCCAAACAGAAGGTGCCGCCAATAGCTGGCAAGGTGTAAGTTTGGTTGGCGCTGAGGCCGTTCATAGCGATGGCGCCGCGGAAGTTGCCGCTTTGGTAGAACAACTGGCCAGCGTTATTGAAGCCGCTAAGAGCAGCATTGCCGGTAGCACCAGTTTGGAGCTGCAATAAGTCGGCAGTTTGGCTCGCAGAACCGCGGATAACTTGGCCAATCGTGCTAGCGCTAGCACTAGTCAGGCCGAGGCGAGCGTTGAGAGCCGAAGCGTCAGTGGTGCCAATACCGAAGCTGCCGTTGGTGTAGAGGGTGCTGGCAGCTGAGCGGTAGAAGTTGACATCGCTGGCATCAGTGCCGTTGGCGAACTCGAAGACGCCGTTAGCGCTGACGGTCAGGCGTTGGCTGCCGTCAGCAGTGTTCTTAACGGTTAATACCTTGCTGGTACCAGTACCATTGCTGAATGTATTGGTGCCGCCGCCGAAGGTAGCGTTGCCGGTAACACCAAGCGTGCTGCTGAATGAACCGGTGGTGGCGCTGACAGTACCGAGGGTGCTGGCGCCAGTAACGTTCAAGGTACCGCCGATAACACCATTGGCCGAGATGTTAAAGTTGGCGCCGGCTTGGACGCTGGTGCTGTTAGCGATGAAGTTGGTGGCAGCACCCGTAACGAAGCCACAAGCGGTGCTGTTCTGGAGACAAACGGTACCAGTGGCGTTCGGGAATGTGATGGTCTGGGCAGCGTTGAGGCCGGAAGTTGCAAAGGTCATGCGGCTACTACCGTTCTGGAGGAACAATTGGCCGGCTGAGTCGACACCACTGGTAGGCTGGCTGGTGCCAGCGGCCAAGAACCGGGCGATATCAGCTGATGAGCTGGCGGCAGCCGAGACTGACAAGCCAACGGTGCCAGCGGTGCCGCTAAAGGCAGCGGTAGCAGCGCTCAAGCTGGTAAGCGTAGTGGCGCCAGAGACGTTCAAGGTGCCACCGATGACACCGTTGGCGCCGATGTTGAAGTTGGCACCGGCTTGCTGGGTAGCGCTGTTTTGGATGAAGTTGCCGACGGCGTAGTTACAGTTGTTGGCGGTGGTACAAACGGTGTTGTCGGTGGCGACAGTGATGCTGCCAGAACCGTTGGTGATGGCGATGCCAGTGCCAGCGGTCAGGTTGGCCAAGGTGTAGCCGGTGCCATTGCCGATCAGCAAGCGGCCGTTGGCTGGAGCGGTAGTTAAGCCGGTGCCACCGTTGGCAACGCTTAGAGTACCGCTGCTGAGGACGCCGCTGGCGCTACTCTGAACGACGCCAGCGCCGAGGCTACCAAGGGTGACGGTACCAGTACCAGTGGTAAAGGTGTTGGCGCCGGTGACACTCAAGTTGCCGGCAAAGGCGTTGGCTTGGTTGAGGTACGCGACGTTGCTAAGGGTGCCAGCGGTGTTGATGTTGGCGCCGTTAAGCTGCAAGGCAGTCGTAGCGTTGAGGTTAGTGCCGGTGACGCCACCGTTAGCGGTGATGGCACCAGTAAAGATGCTCGAGCCAGTGACAGCTAAGGTAGAGCCGAGAGTGGAAGCACCGCTCGCATTGAAGGTACCATTCACATCTAAGCGATAGTTCGAGTTGGTGGTGCCGATGCTGACGTTACCGCCGGTTGGCTGTAGCAAGGTGTTGCCGCTGACAACACGGTAGGCGTCGCGGGTATTGGCATTGTCGTAGATGTAGAACGAGTTGTCGGTCTGCTTACCAATCTGGAAGCGAGTGGTACCACCGTCTTGCAAGTTAATGCCGGTCTGGTTGCCACCAGCCGCGTTGTTGATATCAACAAAGGCGACGTTGGCACCAGTGCTCTGGAAGAGAGCTAATTGTGCGCCCGCCTTCTGGACATTCAAAGCATAGGTGCCGCTAGCAGCTGCACCGATACCAACGTTACCAGTGAAGCTGCTGGTGCCGGTGACACCGAGGGTGCCACTGAAGGCGCCGTTAGTGGCGCTCAAGCCAGCCAAAGTAGTAGCGCCAGAAACGTTCAAGGTAGTGCCGATGACACCAGCGCCGCTGATGTTGAAGTTGCTCGTAGCTTGTTGAGTAGTCTGGTTGCGGATGTACGTGCCGCCAAGGTCAGGAAGGTCGGAAGCCTGGATAGCTGAGCTGACGAAGTTGGTGCCATCGCCGCGGAGGAATTGGCCAGCGGCGGCGGCGCCGTTGACGCGGAAGCCGGTGGTGGCGTTGACGGTTACAGCCTGGGCGCTACCACTGGCAGTGACGTTGGTAGTGCTTACACCACCGTTGGCAGTTAATAATCCACCTATAGTAGCAACACTAGTTGTGGTAATCGTTGGAACGGTTAAGTTGCCGGTTGCATCAAACTTAGCAAGGACAGCGTTGCCGGTGTCACCACTTTGTAACTGGAAGAGATCACCAGTTTGGCTGACGGCGCCACGGAGAACCTGTGCAATATTGGCAGCGTTGCTACCGGCATAAACCGTAAGCTGAACACCACTGAGCCCAGCTGCGGCGCCGAAACTGCTTCCAGCGTTACCAGCCAAAGCGGCATTTAACTGTGTGCCGACTTGGATTTTACCGCTGCTTCGTAGTGAATTGCTTGCATCACGGTAGAACGTAGTATCGGCTGCAGCCGTACCAGTACCAAAGCTCAACTTACCATCAGCACCGATCGTAAACCGTGAGTTTGCATCACCAGTGACCTGAGCATTCAAAACAGTGGTCGTAGCAGCCGCGCCGTTTAAGGTGACGCCACCGTTGGCAGTCAACGAACCAGTGAAGGTACTAGCGCCGGTAACAGCAAGAGTACCGCTGAAGGCACCGTTAGTAGCGTTAAGTCCAGCCAAAGTTGTAGCGCCGGAGACGTTCAAGGTAGTACCGATGACACCAGCGCCGGAGATATTAAAGTTACTGCTTGCCTGTTGTGTGGTCTGATTCTTGATGTAGCTGGTACTAAGATCAGGGATGTCAGAAGCTTGGATAGCGCTGCTGACGAAGTTGGTACCGTCGCCGCGGAGGAATTGGCCGGCGGTAGCAGCGTTATTGATGCGGAATCCAGTAGTAGCGTTTACGGTAGTGCTCGTAACGCCGCCGCTAGCAGTAACCGCGCCAGTGAAAGTACTAGCACCGGTAACAGCCAAAGTACCACCCAAAGTACTGTTCCCTGTTACGCTCAGCGTGCCGCTAGCGGTAGCGTTAACGACTGTCAGGTTGCGTGAGCCATCAATAACTGTATTACCGTTAATTTGTAGTTGGCCACCAATGTTAGCATTGTTAGAAACGACGATTGAACCACCACTTGTTACGTAGAACATTGCCGTTACGCCACTGTTTTGGACTTCAAAGACATTACCGGTCTGGCCAGCCGCAGCACGGAAGATAGCGGTTGGATTAGTGGTAGAAGCACTTTGGATGTTAATGTTTGCGTTTGTTTGTAGAGCGGTGCCGTTATTGATGTAGCTGCCGCCGCCGGTAGCGTAGTTACAGTTGTTGGCGGTGGTACAAATTTCGCCGCCGACGTTTGGCAAGGTGAAGGCGCGGTTGGCGGTCAGTGTCTGGGCGGAGATGGTAGCGCCGAAGCCGCTGGTGGTGCCGTCGCTAAATGTCAGACTACCGCCCTGGACAGTGCCGGAGGTGGCGATGGTACCGAGGGTTAGCTGACCGTTAGCAGAGAATTTGGAAAGAATATTACCACTAACATCTTGGAGCTGGAAGAGGTCGCCGGTTTGGCTCGTGGTACCACGAATGATTTGTCCGACAGCAGCCGCAGAACCAGACACAACACTGAACTTAGATCCTAAAGCTGCACCGACACCTAACGAGCCTGCAGCAATAGTTTGGCCACTGCCGTTCACTGCCAGTAGTGATGTACCGCCATTATTAGTAACGTTGAAGACGTTTGAAGTCTGACCGTTAGCGCCAACGATAGTCAGGCCGGTTGAGCTGGTGTTCGGTGCGTTGAAGGTAGCGCCGCCATTGGCAGCGACTGCGCCGGTGAAGGTGCTGGCGCCGGTAACTGCTAAGGTGCCGCTCAGAGAACCATTTCCTACAGTCAAGTCGCCAGCGTTGCTGATCCGAACGACATTGTTAGTAAGAATGCCGCCATTGAGCGAGTTGACATTGCTGTTAACAGTTAATGTTCCGCCATTAGTTAAGCTCAACATAGTACCGCCGCCACCTTGCTTGATTTCAAGAAGATTCGCCGTTTGACCTATTGCGCCTTGAATTGTAGCTGTTACGCTACTGGTGCTAGCACTTTGTATGTTGAAGTTGCCTGTTTGGATAGCAGTGCCGTTCTTAATGTAACTACCGCCGAGGTCAGGAATATCGCTGGCCTGGATCGCACTGCTTACGAAGTTAGTGCCGTTACCGCGCAAGAAGTTCCCAGAGGCAGCAGTACCGTTGAACTGGAAGCCGGTAACAGCGTTAACGGTGCCGCTGAAGCTTGGTGAGTTAGCAACGTTCAATGTGACCGAACCGCCAAGGGCGACCGTGCCACCGGTGGTGAGATTGGTGCCGGCAGTGATCGTAACGCTGTTGTTAGCCAATTTGGCGTTGGTAACGCTGGCGTCGGCTAGCTTGCTGGTAGTGATAGCACCATCGGCAATGGTAGTAACGCCGGTGGCGCTGACGGTGACGTCACCGCTTAAGCTGACAAAGGTTGGAACGCCGCTAGCGTTAGCGACTAACAGTTGGCCACTAGTACCGGCCGCCGTAACGCCGAGCGCGCTGGTGCCGTTGCCGTAGACAACGCCGTTAGCGGTTACGCTGGTGCGGCCGGTACCACCATTGGCAACCGTCAATGTGCCACTGCTGAGGACGCCCGTGGCGCTACTCTGGACAACCCCTGCCCCAAGGCTGCCGATGGTAACGACGCCAGTCCCAGTGCTGAAGCTGTTGCTGCCGGTGACACTGAGGTTGCCCGCAAACGCGTTAGCCTGGTTGAGGTAAGCGACATTGGTAAGGGTGCCAGCGGTGTTGATGCTAGTGCCGTTCAGCTGTAAGGCGCTGCTAGCATTTAAGATGACGGCCGTGCCGGTGCCATCGATGTTGAAGTTAGCACTGGTTTGCTGGGTGCTACCGTTAGCGATGTAGCTGGCGGCGGTTCCAGGTGCGTAGGTACCGGCGGCCTGGAAGCCACAGGCGGTGCTGTTCTGGAGACAGATAGTGCCGGAGGCGTCTGGCAACGAAATGGTGCGGTTGGCGGTAAGAGTGGCAGTATTAACAGTGTTGGTAAAGCCGGAGTTACCGTAGTAAAGACTGCCGCCAGCATTGATACCGAACAGCGTAGCATTGCCACTTGCGCTGGACTGGAACTGGAAGGCATCGGCGGTCTGGCCAGCCGGAGCGCGGATAGCGATAGCTGGCCGGGTGGTTGCGCTAGCAGCTGGGACGGTGATGTTAAGGAAGCCGCCTAAGTCGGTACCGATACCCATGAACGAGCGGCCAGAGCTACCAACGCGGAAATCGTTGTTTACGTTCAAGCCGGCGCCGACAGATAAAGCACCACTGGTTGAAAGAGTGTTAGCAGCTGAGCGCGTCAACGTCGTGTCGGTGGCTGCAGCGCCTGCACCGAAGCTTAACTTGCCATCGGCACCAATGGTAATGCGTGGATTGGTATCGCCGGTGACCTGAGCGTTCAGGACATTTGTCGTAGTAGCCGCGCCGTTCAAAGTAACGCCACCATTAGCCGTCAATGAGCCGGTGAAGGTGCTGGCGCCGGTAACGGCCAAAGTGCCGCCGACGGTGGCGTTGCCGGTGACGCTCAGGCTGGCCAGGGTGCTGGCGCCGGAGACGTTGAGGGTGCCGCCGATTTGGCCGTTGCCGCTGATGCGGAAGTTGGCGGTTTGGTCGGCACTGTTTTGGTTCTGGATGTAATTATTGCTACCGGCTACGATGTCGCTTGCCTGGATCGCGCTGCTGACGAAATTGGTGCCATTACCACGCAGGAATTGGCCTGCAGCAGCGGCACCACCGATTTGGAAACCAGTACCAGCATTAAAGACCGGCGATGTCACCGTACCACTGAACGCACCGGTCGTTGCGCTGAGAGTCGATAGCGTAGTAGCGCCCGTGACACCCAAAGTGCCGCCAATGGTAGCATTGCCGGTGGTGGTTATGCTCGGAGCAAACAGGTTGCCGGTGGCGTCGAAACGTGCAAAGGTAGCGGTCGCGTCGTTGTTCTGTAAGCGGAACAGGTCAGCGGTCTGGCCAGCCAGTGCTCTGATGTTAGCCGTAACATTACCGACGGCGCTGCTCTGGATATTGAAGTTGCCAGTGGTGGTGGCTGTACCGTTGACAATAAAGCTGCCGGTGGCGTATCCGCAGTTGTTGGCAGTCGTACAAACCGTGTTATCGATGGCAACGGTGATAGCCCCTGCCCCATTGGTAATGGCGATGCCGCTACCAGCGGTCAATGCTGCCTGCGTGTAACCAGTGCCGTTACCAATTAACAATTGACCGTTGGTTGGAACAGTGCCAACACCGGTACCACCACGGGCTATTGGTAAGATACCGCTCGTGATGATATTGGCGTTTGCCGTAACATTCTGCAATACGCCTGCGGCTGTTATGATGCTCGTACCGTTCAAGTTATAGCCGGTAGCAGCGTTAACGGTACCCGTAAAGCTTGGTGAGTTGGCAACATTCAGGGTGACTGTGCCACCGAGAGCAACGGTACCACCATCAATTAGGTTTGTACCAGCTGTAACAGTCACGGCACTATTGGCTAACTTCACATTTGTGACAGCGGCGTCGGCCAATTTGGCAGTAGTGATCGCACCGTTCGCAATCGTCGTGACACCGGTGGCACTGACCGTTACATCACCACTGACACTGACAAAGGTTGGTACGCCACTGGCGTTGGCTACTAGTAACTGGCCGCTTGTACCAGCCGCCGTAACGCCAAGCGCACTGGTGCCGTTGCCGTAAACAATGCCGTTAGTTGCAGCAGTAGCGAAGCCGGTGCCACCATTAGCGACATTTAAAGTACCCGATAATAATGTTGAACTGTTGCGATCAATGACACCGCTACTCAGTAATCCGGCGCTATTGGACTGGACGATTCCTGTGCCCAAACTGCCGAGCGTAACTGCACCGGTACCGACGCTGAAAGTATTCGTACCACTGACACTTAAGTTGCCAGTAAAGCTGTTAGCCTGGTTCAAGTAAGCGACATTGCTGAGTGTTCCGGCGGTATTGATGCTCGTCCCGTTTAACTGCAAAGCACTGGTGGCATTGATGATGGCTGCCTTGGCGGTACCGTCGATGTTGAGGTTTGCGCTCGTCTGTAGAGTGGTGCTGTTATTGATGTAGCTACCGCCGCCAGTTGCGAAGTTACAGTTATTGTTAGAAGTACAGATTTGGTAGTTACCGGAAGCAAGCCCACCAGGTAATTGGAATACGACATTGCCGGCCAGTGCTGCTGTAAGCTGCAGAGTACCCGAGTTACCTGCCCCATCCTGAAGTACGATGCTACCGGCAGCCGTAGAAGTACCGCTGCGTAGAGCGCCGCCAGCTGTGACGGCGCCACTGAAGGTCGGCGCATCAGCAACGCTGACGGTTAAGGTGCCACCCAAAGCGACATTGCCGCCACCTGTAATATTTGTGCCGGCCGTAATCGTGACGCTACTGTTAACCAATTTAGCGTTAGTAACGGCCGCATCAGCGATTTTAGCAGTCGTGATAACGCCGTTCGCAATCGTCGTGACACCGGTGGCGCTGACCGTTATGTCACCGCTTAAGCTGACAAAGGTTGGCACACCACTGGCGTTAGCTACTAATAACTGGCCGCTCGTTCCAGCACTAGTTACATTCAAGTTGCCTGTGCCATTACCGAACACAATGCCGTTAGCTGTGGCGGTAGCAAAGCCGGTACCACCGTTCGCGACACTGAGCGTACCAGATAATAACGTCGCGCTATTGCGATCGACCGCACCACTGCTCAAAACACCGGCGCTACTGGATTGGACCAAACCAACGCCTAAGCTACCTAATGTGACGGCACCAGTACCAGTTGTAAAGGTGTTTGTACCGGTGACGCTTAAGTTACCACTAAATGCGTTAGCCTGGTTCAAGTAAGCGACATTACTCAATGTTCCGGCGGTGTTGATGCTCGTCCCATTCAACTGCAATGCACTGGTTGCGTTCAAGATTGACGCAGTACCAGTACCCGAAACATTGAAGTTTGAGTTAGTTTGCTGAGAAGTCGTGTTCTGGATGAAGTCGGCGGCCGAGCCGGTCAGAAAGCCACAAGTATTGCTGTTCTGAAGACAAATTGTTCCGCTGGCGTCTGGCAGCGTGTAGGTGCGGTTGGCGGTGAGGCTGGCGACGCCGAAGGTGCCTTTAAAGTTTCCAGATTGAAGGTAATAAGCACCGGCAGCGTTAATTCCAGCAAGAATATTAGTGCCATTGTCTTGCACCTGGATAAGATCGGCTGTCTGACTAGCTGCACCCCGAATTATTGCTCCAGGCACAGTGGAATTATTTGTAGCTATACTTAATGCGGCTGAACTGAATAAGGTTGACGACCCGATTGCTACCCGACCGGCGGCAGATAATCCGGTGTCAGTCGTAAGCAGTCCAGACGATGCTCTGTACAATGTTGTGTCCGTAGCAGCTGAGCCAGTACCAAAACTCAGCTTACCATCCGAACCGATTGTAAAGCGGGTATTTGCATCCCCTGTCACTTTTGCGCTCAAAACATTCGTCGCAGCCGTCGCGCCATTTAAGATAACGCTGCCGTTAGCAGTCACTGCACCTGTAAAGGTGGTGGTACCGGTAACAGCCAAGTTGCCACCGACGCTAGCGCTACCCGTTACACTTAAGCCGGAAAGAGTACTAACGCCACTAACATTCAAGGTGCCACCTAGGACACCGTTACCATCGATATTGAAGTTAGCGGCGGTTTGCTGAGTGGTGCCGTTCTGAATG